>Ga0255047_10000026_pt1 | contig 97364 bp, 92 predicted proteins | sample JV7_2_1_MG_FD_183640 | JGI IMG/M metagenome (GOLD analysis project Ga0255047, IMG submission 183640) | Seawater microbial communities from Jervis Inlet, British Columbia, Canada - JV7_2_1 | ecosystem: Environmental > Aquatic > Marine > Inlet | place: Canada: British Columbia | collected 2016-10-06
TCGGGTTGCCGCTCTCGGTCGGCGTCGGGATCGCCACCGGTTGGTACGCGGGTCCGACGCTGGTGTGGCTGGGTTGGATCATCGCGCTGGCGGGATCAGCACCTTCGGTCCGCGCCGTTCCGCGGTACACGCTCGTTGCTGGCGCGATGCAGGTCGCCTACGGGATCGGCATGGTCCTGGGGGCGTTTCGGCGCGGATCGCCCGAGCAAATCGCCACAGCTCGTCACCCGGCCTGAGCCACCGCACTATGCCTCTTCGTGACCACGATGCTCGGTGCGCCGCCACTGCCGACGCCGCGCCGAGAGGACTCGGATCGGGAGCCACAACGCTGCCAATCCAGCGAGCAGCGGGTACCGGACGAGGTACCGCCCGGACACGCCGTCTTTCGCCAGGAACGGAATCGGCTCGAGCAGTTGGATCGCCGCAGCAGCAGCCCATACCGGCCACGTGAGCAGCCAGCTGCTCCTGGTCCCGATCGCAAGGACCGCCAACACGCCGGAGACCAGAGCAACGAACATCCGGCTGGGCTGGATCAGGCGCAGTCCGACGTCGAACGCAGCAGGCGACCGTCGCGCCAGAGCTTCTTTCCACAGCGGCCCGAGGTGGGTGCGCGCCACAGCCCGCTTCCCCGACATCCAGCGCGCTCGCTGGGTCACTGCCGCAGCAACCCCCAGCGGCTTCTCGTCGTAGATCTTCACGTCGTGAAGCCATGTAACCGAGATGCCGGTGTGTGCCAATCGCGCCAGCAGCTCTTGGTCCTCGGTCAGCGACGGTGCAAGTCCGCCGACGGCGGCGAGCGACTCCGCCGTGAAGGCCATCCCCGTTCCGCCGAGATCAGCGGACCAGCCGAGATTCGTGCGAGCCAACTGCACCATGCGGTTGCTCGCCCAATACGACAGCGCCGCCGCCGTCGTCAGCATCGAGTCATCGGGATTGGCCACGTCGAGGTAGCACTGCACCACCTGGTGTCCTGCGTCGAGCTCGTCCGCGATGCGCCCGAGCACGTCCGGGCCGATGCGATTGTCTGCATCGAACACCACCAATGCCTCGTCGTCGTGAAGTGGCAGTTCGTCCAGATGCCAGGCAAGGGCGGCCCCTTTGTCGTCGACTCCGTCGCTCCGTTCCACGACCGATGCCCCCATCGCTGCGGCCACGGCCGCCGTCGCATCGGAGCACCGGTCGGCGATCACCCAAATAGCGAAGGCGTCTCCGGGATAGTCGGACAGCAAGAGATCTCCGACGATGCCACCGATGACCGCTGCCTCGTCGTGCGCGGGAACCACGACGCGCAGACGCTGCCTGCGGCTGCCGCGCTCCTCGGGATCCCGGTCACGCCACCCCCACAGAGCTGTGATCGCGTTGTACCCGATGAGGCCGAGCAGAAGACCCTGAGCTGCGAGCACGAGCGCCCGTACCATTACGGCAGCGTACCGCCGGTGGGGTGATGACCGAGTTCGCAGACGAATCCATCTGCATCGTCCTGGGCACACGCCCGGAGATCGTGAAGCTGAGCGAGATCGTGGGGCTCCTTGGTCCCGCTGCCTTCGTGGTCCACACGGGGCAGCACTACGACCCTGCGCTGTCCGACGTGTTCTTCGCCGACCTGGACCTCCCGGCACCGAACCTGCACCTCGGAATCGGCGGGGAGACGAGGGGCCAGCAGATCGGAAGCGCGGTCGCCCAGCTGGACCAGATCCTGCGGGACCGGACGCCCGAGGCGGTCGTCGTACAAGGGGACACGAACACAACTGCCGCCGCAGCGATCGCGGCCAACGCAAACGAGATCCGATGTGTTCACGTCGAAGCCGGGCTGCGGAGCCACGATCGCCGCATGCCAGAGGAGCACAACCGCGTGATCACCGATCACCTGGCGGATCTCCTCCTGGCTCCAACTGAGGTCGCCCGCACCAATCTGCTCGCCGAGGCCGTCGCAGACGAGCGCATCGTCGTGACGGGGAACACCGTCGTCGAAGCTGTCGAACGGCTGATGCCGGACGCCTCCGAGCGGAGGAGCCTCGTGGCCCGGCTCAGCCAGCAATCGGGTGAGTTCGTCCTCGCCACGTTCCACCGCCCGGAGAACGTCGACGACCCGACTACGTTCGGTGCGATCCTGGAGAATCTCGCGGCGATCCCGCTGCCGGTGATTCTTCCGCTCCATCCCCGGTCGGTCGAGCGGGCCGATCGGTTCGGGCTCGCACCACTCCTCGATCATCTCATCGTCACGGAGCCGATCGGATTCCCCGAGTTCATCGGACTGGGAGCAGAGTCGGCATTTCTCGTCTCGGACTCCGGCGGCGTCCAGGAGGAGGTATCGGTGTACAAGCGGCCGGTCATCGTCGTGCGCAGATCCACAGAGAGGCCTGAGGTCATCGGGACGTTCGCAGAGCGGATCGAGCCCGGGGACGGGATCGTCGCCATTGCGAAGGATTGGCTCGGACGGCTCGACGCGATCCACTCTGAGCTTGCGGCCCTGCCCAGCCCATACGGAGACGGAACGGCGAGCGAACGCTCCGTCGAGGCGATTGCCGCGATGGTGGGGTCCGAGCGTTCCCCAATCGGCTCATAGACTCGGACACCGGGAGGACCACGTGAGCGAACCGACGTTTCTCGTCACCGGCGCAGATGGCTTCATCGGCTCGCACGTGACAGAGCTCCTCGTGGCCGAAGGTCACCGAGTGCGCGCCCTGGCGTACTACAACGCCTTCGGGACCTGGGGTTGGCTCGACACGCTGTCCGCAGACGTACGCTCGTCGATCGAAGTCCACGTCGGTGACATTCGTGATCCGTTCTTCGTCGATCGAGTCGTCGACGGGTCCGACATCGTCCTGCATCTCGCCGCCCTGATCGGGATCCCCTACTCCTACGTGGCGCCTGCTTCCTACGTCGACACGAACGTCACCGGGACGCTGAACATCCTGGAGGCGGTGCGGCGGCACGATGTCGCCCGCATGGTGCAGACGTCGACGAGCGAGGTCTATGGCACCGCGCTCTTCACCCCGATCACCGAAGACCATCCACTCCAGGGTCAGTCGCCGTACTCCGCGTCGAAGATCGGGGCCGACCAGATGGCGCTGTCGTACGCACGCTCGTTCGACACGCCGGTGGCCGTGATGCGTCCCTTCAACACCTACGGGCCTCGCCAGTCAGCGCGTGCAGTCATCCCCACCATCATCACGCAAGCCCTCGACGGGGCAACCCAGCTCCGGCTCGGCTCGCTGCACCCAACGCGAGATTTCAACTACGTGGTGGACATCGCCCGCGGGTTCCTGGCCATGGGGACCAGCGATGCGGGGATCGGCGAGGTCACGAACTTCGGCTCGAACTTCGAGGTCTCCATCGGAGCGGTCGTGGATACCATCGGCGAGCTCATGGGGGTGGAGTTCGACGTAACGACCGACGCGACACGAATCCGGCCCGAGGCGAGCGAGGTCGACCGGCTGTGGGCCGACAACACCAAAGCGGCACGGCTCTTTGGCTGGGAGCCGGCTTACGGCGGCCACGACGGCTTCCGGCGCGGTATTGCCGAGACGGTCGACTGGTTCACCGATCCGGTCAACCGAGCGGTATACCGGTCGACCCACTACACGATCTGACGGAGGCGCGACCATGCATGCGGTGATCCTCGCGGGGGGCAAGGGCAGCAGGCTCCGCCCGTTTACCTTCTCCATCCCAAAACCGCTCGTCCCGATTGGCGACATCCCGATCGTCGAGCTCCTCATCCGGCAGCTCCAATCCCAGGGGTTCACCCGCATCACGGTCTCCGTCGGACACATGGCCGCACTGATCCGGACGTTCTGCGGCGATGGCACCCAATGGGGGATTCCGATCGACTACGCGATCGAGGACGAACCACTGGGAACCGTGGGAGGGCTCGGCCTCATCGCGTCCTTCGACGACGATCGTGTGTTGATCGTCAACGGCGACACCTTGACCGATCTGGATTTCGGCGAGCTCTACCGGTCCCATCTGACGGACGATGCGGCAACGATCTGTGCCAATCGGCGCTCTGTGGAGATCGACTTCGGCGTTCTGGAGGCAGACGCGGACGGATACCTGGCGGGCTATACCGAGAAGCCGAGCTTGTCGTACCTCGTGAGCATGGGGAGCAACGTGCTGAGCGTCGAAGCTGTGAGCCAACACCTCCAGACCGGTGAGCGACTCGACATGCCTCAATTGATCACCCGTTTCCAGGGGGCCGGGAGAGGCGTCCGTGTGGTCGAGCCACATGCGTATTGGCTCGATCTGGGACGTCTGGACGACCTCGAAGAGGGGGCCCGCATGTTCTCCGAGCACCCCGAGCGCTTCCTCGCACCATGAGCAGGGTGCTCGTCACCGGAGCGACCGGAGCAATCGGTACCGAAGTCGTCGACACGCTCAGGCGGGAGGATTGGACCGTCCGCACGACATCGCGCACTGCAGACGGCGCCGACCACATCCGTGCGGATCTCCTGGATCCGGACGACGCGGCGCTCCTCGCCGCGATCGAGCCGGACGCCGTCGTGCACCTCGCCGGCGCGAGCGGCTCCGACGTCTCCGAGCTGTTTCCGGTGAACGTTCTCGGTACCGCCCACCTCCTCGAGGCGCTCGCCCCGAGCACGCGGGTGATCGTGGCCGGGTCTGCCGCCGAATACGGGGCCGGAACCGGCCAACCGATCTCTGAAGCCACGCCGCTGCGACCCGTGTCCCCGTACGGATGGGCGAAAGCGGCCCAGACGACCACAGCAGTCGCCATCGCCCGCCGGCGCGATCTTGCCCTCACCGTGGTCCGGCCGTTCAATGTGTTCGGACCAGGGATGCCGGAACGCACCGCCCTCGGCAACTTGAGACGCCAGCTCGAACACGGGGTGCGGGGCGCGACTGCCACGGTCATCGCAGGTCGCCTCGACGTCGTCCGCGATTACGTCGCTGCAGGCGTCGTCGCCGACACGCTCTCCGGCGTGCTCGCCGACGCCGATCCGCCGGCAGTCCTCAACGTGTGCTCGGGCATCGGCATCGCGCTCGGCGACATCCTCGACGAGATGGGAACGATGCTCGACGTGGACATCGATTTCGAGGTCGACCCTCGACTGGAAGCGCTCCCCGCGCCCGATGCAGTCGTTGGCGATCCGAGCCTGCTGATCGCCCGATACGGTGCAATCGGCCGTCCGACCGCGCACGACGTTGCACGCGCGGTGCTCGGAGCCAATTCGGCCGGGGACCACCGCTAGTCTCCGCCGCCCGCGAGCAGAACAGCGCGATGGACCCAACACCGCGAGATCTCACTTACCTGCGGGCCCCTGCCGAAATGCACCCGGTGGCCGCGTGCCCGTGGTGCGCTCGCGCCGCGGGAGAACACCTGGTCACCCGTGGCGACGGATTGCCGGTTCACCGGTGCGCGGCATGCCGCTTCACGTACCTGGCCGCGCTGCCGGAGGACATCTCGGTCTTCTACGACGATGAATACTTCGGGCGGTCCGACGAATCAGGCCAGGCGCCGACTGGGTACGACGACTACGACGCGAGCTACACACCCGCGTCGTTCCTGTGGCTCGCCGAGCTCGCCCGGACGGTCGCCGGTGGCGAACCCACCAGCGTGTTCGACCTCGGTGCAGCAACCGGAACGTTCTTGGAAGCTGCTCGGTTTCTGGGATTCCGGGGAGCCGGTGTCGAGCTGACCGAGACGGGGGCCGCACGTGCCAGAGCCAAGGGGTTGACTGTCGTCACGGGGATGCTCGAACCGGCCGACTGGGCAGACACCACCTTCGATATCGTGACCGCGTTGGAGGTGCTCGAGCACGTCACCGATCTCCGATCGACCCTGATCGACCTCGCCGGGCTGCTGAGCCCGACCGGAGCTCTGGTGTTCCTCGTCCCGAACGTGGATGAGGAGACCCTGACCCGGTACGGCGCCGATGCACTCGACTTCCACACCTCATACGAGCACACGGTGTACTTCGACCCGACGTCGCTGCGCACCGTGACCGACGAGCTGTTCGGCGAAGGCTCATTGTCACTCTTCACTACCCGGGTCACAGAGCAGGGACAAGCCATCGGCATCGCGGTCGGGGTGATTCGACTCGACCCATCGGCCGACCGCCCCGAACGCGTAGTGTTCGACGTCCTGTCCGGCAATCGGGTGACTGCTGAGCTGGAAACACCCGCGCAGGCACTCACGGTGGCGCTCACCGCAGCGAAGTTCTACCAGCCGCACCTCGCCGACGAGGCGCTTGAACGAGCCCGTGAGCTCGGTGCAGCGTCGGTGGAGCTCGCGGTGGCCGGTGCCCAGGTCATCCGCAACCGAGGCGAGCTCCACGCCGCCATCGCTGCACTGGACCCGATCGTGATCGGACCGCCTGTCCCGTTGCAGACGCTCGCCAACCACCTCGTGATCGACCTGATCGGCGAGGTGCTCGGCTTCCGTGGAATCGATCCCGCGAACCTCGCTGCGGCCATCGGGACCATGGATGCCCGGCTGATTGAGGCCGACGAGATGGTCCACGAACTCGACGCAACGCGGTCCCAGCTCAATGAAGCAGCTGCCGGTCGGGTCAATGCGGAAACAAGGGCCAGTGCACTCGAGCGAACCGTGGAACGTGAGACCGCGAAGGTCGAGGAGCTCGGTCGGCGACTCGAGACCCGGGAACGGGAGATCTCCCAACTCGAAGGCCGGGTACGGGCCGCATCCGCACGCGCGATCTCGCTGGGCGACGAGAACCTGAGGCTACGCGCTGATTTGAACGCGATCTACTCATCGCGAGGCTGGAGGGCTCTGGCCGCGATGCGGCGCCTGAAGGGCGGCTCGAGGGCCCTGGGCACAGAGGCGCCGGCCTCATCGCCCGATGCTGCGGCGCAGCCTCCACTCAGGCCACCGGTCGACTGTGACGTGACCGTCTCGGTGATCATGCCCGTCTACAACAAGGGACGAGCCGTCCTGGAGTCGATCTCGTCGGTCAAGACACAGACGTTCGGTGATACGGAGATCGTCATGTGGGACGACGGATCCACCGATGAGGAGACCATCACGGCGCTCCGGGAGGCGGAGAATCTCGAGCGGGTACGGGTGCACCGGGCACGCAACCGCGGCGTCGTCTCGGCGCGCAACCAGGCGATGGGCGAAGCGCGAGGCGAGTTCTTCATGTGCCTCGACGCTGACGACCGGATCAGACCGACATATCTCGAGAAGGCGGTGGCACTCCTTCGTTCGCAGCCGAATGTTTCGATCGTGTATCCCTGGCAGCGATCGTTCGGTGGACGGGACGAGCTCTGGGAGACGAGCGACCTCGACCGACTGCGCATTGCCACGGTCAACCATGTGCCGGTATGTGCCGTGTTTCGTCGTGAAGTCTTCGAGCAGACCGGCGGCTTCTCCAACCGAATGGCCGACGGATTCGAGGACTGGGAGTTCTGGGCGCACGCCGCCGAGCTCGGCTTCGAGGGGAAGGCGATTCCGGAGCCTCTCTTCGAGTACTACTGGAGTGCCGATGCCTCGGAATCTCGGGACGCGACCGCCCGCACGAAGCACTCCGAACTCGCCGGCCGCATCGCCACGCTGCACCCCACGCTCACCGACCCCGCCCTCGACGCCGTGCGGTTTCGTGCCCCAGACCGGGTGGCGTTCCAGGTACCGGTCTTTCCACTCGGCGAGGCCGGCCCGATCGTCCTGACGATGCCTTGGTTCACCGTGGGTGGCGCCGACCGGGTCGTCGAGCAACTGATCCGACACTGGACAGGCCAGGGCCGGACGGTCGTCGCCGTGACCACCCATGAGGTCGGTGCCGGCATGACGGATCGACTCGCCGATCTGCTGACCCTGACGCCCTACGCCTACCACCTGCCGAACCTGATGCCGGAACATCTCTGGATCGAGTTCTTCGGGTCCCTGCTCGTCGGCCTCCCTGGTGCCACGCTCTTCAACGTTGGAGCGCCCTGGCTCCGCGCCCACGCTGCCGAGATCGATCGGCGCTGGCCGGGCACGCCGATCATCGATCAGCAGTTCAACGATTCAGCCCACGTGGCGAGCAACCTGGCAGCGGGTCCAGCCTTGACCACAACCGTCGTCGCGTACGACGGGCTCCGATCCGCGTTTCTCGCTGAGCCCTCACGATCCGAGGACGACGTCACGACGATCTACATCGGCATCGACCCGCTGGTCGAGCCCGCGGCAGGTGCCGTCACCGACCTGCGCAGCGCCGCCACGATTCCCGAAGACGTTCCCTACGTCGTGTTCGTCGGACGGCTCGCCGAGGAGAAGCGGCCCGGATGGCTGCTCCCGCTTGCGGATCACCTGTACTCCCGAGACACGATGCTCCTCGTCGTCGGCAACGGACCGCTCGGAGAGGAGCTCGGGGACGACTTCGACGGTCACCCTGGCATGCGATGGCTCGAAGAGGTCGACGACGTGGCCCCGGTCTACTCCGGAGCCTCGGCGATGGTGCTGGCGAGTGAAACCGAGGGCATTCCGCTCACCCTCATGGAGGCCCTGAGCATGGGCACACCTGTCATCGCGACGGCCGTCGGCGGGATACCCGAACTCGCCGATGTCCCGGGCGTGCGCGTCACCGACCCGAACGACCGATCGGCCTGGATCGATGCAGTGCTCGACACCCTGGCGTCGCCACCGGTGTCCGTTCGCCTCCCCGATCACCTCACGGCCGCGGCCATGCTCAACGCATACGACGGCCTGCTGTCTCGGATCGAGTCCAATCAGGGCTCGAAGAATCGTGCCCGCTGATCGGCCGTCCGCTCGTTCCAGCTCAACATCCAGGCTCGAGCGCGATCGACGATTCCCTCGGCATCCGCAGTCTCCAGCAGCGCCGCGCCTCGCTCAGCGATCGCCGACGGATCGTCGAAGCGATCGACGATCGACAGACGTTCGAGCACATGATCTCCCTCGAAGAGGCTGCTGGTCCGCGAGATGAGGCACGGCACGCCAAGCCAGTAGCTCTCCTGCGGCAGGACCGGGAACGCCTCGTAGAGGCTGACGCCCAAGTTGAGGTCGACCGAAGCCATCACCTCGAGGAACGCCGCTCGGTCGAGCAAGCCGTGGGTCACGACGATAGGCGGTCCGGGAAGATAGGACACGTCCGGCGCGAGGGTGAGGTGTGCCGTCGCACCGAGCAAAGCTGCTGCACCAACCTGCGCCGTTACGTTCTTCCGCCACGTCGCCTCGGCGAAGACGCCGACGTGGCGACCGGGGCCAAGATCGGTCGGCGGCACCGGATCGAGCCGCGTCGTCGGAGCGGGAACGTAGGCCGATGGCACGCCGAGCGCAGTCATCGCCTCTGCCTGGCCGCGCTTGGTGAAGCCGAGCGCATCGATGAACCCGCGATGGATCCCGTCGGCGATCGCCGAGATCACCTCGGCCTCTCTGGGCTCGAATCCGTGTTGGGTCATGGACGAGTGCATCAGCACCCGCACTTTCGTGCTTCCGGCGACCCGTTCGGCGAAGACCGCAGTGCCAGGCGGGTATCCGTTGACCACGACCAGCTCGACCTCCGCCTCGGTGATCGCCCCATGCAGTTCGCCTGCTGCCGCATCCAGATTCGAGACCTCGACGACGGGGAGGCCTAGGGCATGAGTCACCCGCCTGATCCCGCGCCACTCCGGATGACACATCGCGACCACGGTCGGCTTGCGATCGATGAACGCAGCACGGGAGCCGCTCGGATAGACCACGATCTGCTCCGGCAGCCTGGCTCGCAAGCTGCCGAAGGACCATTTTCGGTTCATGCCCCGTAGCGTACGAGCGTTGTTCCAGAACCCTCGATTCACACCGTGGTGATCACCCGCCGAGGCTCGTTGGCTTCCACGCTCTGACGATGATCGCTGGTGGCAAGAGACCATCCCGTCCTCGAGCATGCACGGACGATCGAGGTATCGAGCAGCAGCCGACGAAGCGATCGACAAACAGGGCGTTCAACACGAAAACCCTCCAGGCCAGCGGCCGCGTGGACGGCCGTGCGGCTCCCAGCCGGTGCCGGGCATCAACCGCTCAGTCGACGGACGGGAGGTACTGCTCGATGACCTTCGCCGAGGGTCCGATGCCCTGGATCTGCCCGTGATCCAGGTACATCGATCGCTCGGCGAGCTCAGCGATGAGTCCCATGTCGTGCGATACGAGCAACACTGCTGTGCCCCCGTGCATCATGGTGTCGATGCGCTGCCGGGACCGATCCTGGAACTCTGCATCCCCCACCGACAGGACCTCGTCGACAACCAGGACGTCAGGCTGCTCGTCCGTAGCCACCGCAAAGCCGAGTCGGGCGAGCATTCCCGACGAGTAGCTCCTGATCGGCACATCCATGAAGCCCTCGAGCCCTGCCCACTCGGCGATCTCAGGAACGCGTGAGCGCACGAGGTCCGAATCGCGGCCGAGGAGCGAACCGTAGAGAATCACGTTCTCCTCCCCCGTCATCTCACCGTTGAATCCGGCCCCGAGCTCGATCATCGCGGCCACCGACCCCCGCACCCGCACCCGCCCCTCGGTGGGCGGGAGCACCCGGGCAACGACCTTCATGAGCGTGCTCTTCCCTGCCCCGTTGGGTCCGATGACCCCAAAGACCTCGCCGTAATAGACCTCCAGGTCAACCGCACGGAGTGCCCAGAGCTGCTCGTACTCCACCTGGCGGCGCAGCGCTCTGATCGCGAACTCTTTCATCGTGCCCGGCCGGCTCCTCGCGAGCCGGTATGCGAGCCCTACATCCTCGAGTTGAATCGCCGGTTCCGTCGTCACAGGACCGCGATCAGGTTGCGCCAGCTCCGGGAGAACACCCAGACGCCGATGAGGAACGTCACGAGCGCCGAACCGATCATGTAGGCGAAGTTCCAGGCGGGAGCCGCAGTTCCGCCGTACATGAACCCGCGGAACACCTCGAGGTACGAGTACAGGGGGTTGATGAAGATGACCCAGACGAAGGCGGCAGGAACGATGCTGATCGGATAGAAGGTCGGCGTCAGGTAGGACAGCAATTGCAGCAGGACCCCGGTCAGATCGAGCACATCGAAGAAGAACACGGCTGCAGAGGCCACGAGCAGGCCCAATCCGGCGGCAAAGAGTGCCAAGAAGAACGTCGGAATCGGCACGAGCACCACCGTCCAGGGAATCCCCTGACCGGTGATCAATTGGATCACGGCGAGCGGAATCAAGCTGAGTGCGAAGTTGGCGGTCGCGGCAGCGATCGACGCCACGGAGAAGATCTCAGGCGGGACGAAGACCTTCGACAGGATCGCGGAGTTGTTGACGATCGCGGAGCCAGATGCGAGCACCGCCTGGCCAAAGAAGGTGACCAGCAGAATGCCGGACAGCAGGTAGACGACATACGGGACACCCGGAGTCTCGAAACGGAAGAACTGTCCGAACACCATCCACAGCACCAGCGTGGTCAGGAGCGGATTCAGCAGGGTCCACCAAATACCGAGCGACGAGCGTTTGTACCGGACGGTGATGTCACGCCTCGCCAACAGCCCAACGAGATCGCGGTACTGCCACAGGTTCCTCAGCTCGGAAACGAGCGGCCTGCGCGCCAGATCAGAGTCGTAATAGGTGACGGTGTTACTTGGCATGGTGAGCCCGAGGCTGCGGGGGCGCCGGGAGCCCGGAGATTACCAAGGATCGGCTCCGACCAGTCGACCGAATACCCCCTCGACCCAATACATTGATCTGTGGCACATGCGGCCCTCTCCCGGTCACAGTCCGTGCAGGCGCCCTCAGCCCTCGCCCGATTCTTCTCGCATGACCTCGTCGAGGTACTGGCGGTAGCGAGATTCCGGCATCGCGGCGGCGAGATCCTGGAGTTGCACGAGGGACACGAGGCCTCTCCGGTAGGCGATCTCTTCGATGCAGGCAACCTTCACCCCTTGCCGCCGCTCGACCGTCGCGATGTAGTTGGCCGCCTCGAGCAACGAATCGACGGTGCCGCTGTCCAGCCACGCGATCCCGCGGCCGAGGCGAACCGCTCGCAACGAGCCTTCCCGCAGGTAGAGGCGATTGAGGTCCGAGATCTCCAATTCACCACGAGCGGAAGGCGCGAGGGACTGTGCCTTGGCGACGGCGGTCGAGTCGTAGAGATACAGCCCCGTGACTGCGTGCCGCGATCGCGGCCGCTCCGGCTTCTCCTCGATCGACACGACGTTTCCAGCGTCGTCGTACTCGACCACGCCGTAACGCCGTGGATTGGCGACCGGGTTACTGAATATCGTCGCGCCACCGTCGAAGGTTGCGACGTGATGGTCAAGCCCCATCTCGCCGTGGAAGATGTTGTCTCCGAGAATGAGCGCCACGGGCTGGTCGCCGATGAAGGCTGCGCCGATCAGCAAGGCCTGTGCGATGCCCCCCGGGCCAGGCTGCTCGGCATAGCTCACGGAGATCCCCCACTGCCGTCCGTCGCCGATCAGGTCTGCGAACCGTGGGAGATCTCCGGGCGTGGAGACGAGCAGCACCTCCGAGATCCCGGCACCGACGAGCGTCGCCAGCGGGTAGTAGACCATGGGCTTGTCGTACACCGGCTGGAGCTGCTTGCTGGCGACACGCGTTATGGGGTCGAGCCGGGTGCCGGCGCCCCCGGCAAGAAGGATGCCGCGCATCACGCGACCACCTTCAGCGGCCGCCACCAGTCCTCACGCTCGCGATACCACTCAACCGTGGCGGCAAGGCCCTTGGCAAAGGAGTGCCGCGGAGACCATCCCAGCGCACGGATCTTGGCCGAATCGAGGGCGTAGCGGCGATCGTGGCCCGGTCGATCCGCTACGGGCTCAATCCACGATTCGTCGCGGTCGAGCGCCGCGAGGATCGCCAGAGAGAGCGCGTTGTTCGTCAAGGGCTCGTCTGCCCCGATGTTGTACACCTCGCCGGGAGATCCATGATCGATCACGAGCTTGATCGCCTCGCAGTGATCCCTCACGAACAGCCAGTCCCGTTCATGTTCTCCGTCGCCGTAGAGCGGCACCTTCCGGCCTTCGAGCAGATTCGTGATGAACAGCGGGATCACCTTCTCGGGGAACTGATAGGGCCCGTAGTTGTTCGTGCAGCGTGTGATGATCGGCCGGTACCCGAAGGTCGTCGCATACGCCAGCGCGAGCAGATCCGAGCCGGCCTTGGATGCCGAATAGGGCGACGACGGCAGGAGCGGGGCACTTTCGTCCGCCTGGCCGCGATCGATCGATCCGTAGACCTCGTCGGTAGAGACGTGGACGAAGCGCTCGACACCGGCGTCCATCGCTGCCTCCAGGAGCGCCGCCGTCCCGACGACATTGACGTCGGCGAACACGGTCGGACCGCTGATGGACCGGTCAACATGCGACTCCGCCGCACAGTGAACGATCACGTCATGTCCCGGCACGACCTGGCCCAGGAGGGACCGATCGCGGACATCGCCATGCACGAAGCGATGCCGCTCGGACCGATCGAGCTCATCGACGGTGGCGCGGACCCCGGCATACGACAGCGCATCGAGGTTGGTCACGGAAACGTCCGAGTCGGTGTCGAGCAGGTACCGCACGAGGTTCGATCCGATGAATCCAGCACCGCCGGTGACCAGGTAGCGGGGGCCTGCGTCGTGTCCTCCAGTCATGGTGCAGCAGGCTACCTCCGCTCCCATGGATGTCGCTGACGGCTCCGGCACAGGAGCGCTCGGGCCGTCAGTCGAACACGTCTGCGTCTTGGAGCCGAGGCGCCTTCGCATCGCGCGCCGAGAGAATCGGCTCGGCGCCTGCGAGCGGCCAGTCGACGCCAACGATCGGGTCGTCCCAGGCCACCCCAAACCCACCGCCTGGATCGAAGTAGTTGGTCAGCCGGTATTCGACATCGGCCTCGTCGGACAACACGAGGAAGCCGTGGCCGAACCCGGCCGGTACCCACAGCTGTCGGTGCTGCCGGCCGTCCAACTCGATGCCGAACCAGTCCCCGAACGTCGGCGACGTCCGTCGCAGATCGACCGCCACGTCGAAGATGGCGCCGTATGAGCAGCGCACGAGTTTCCCCTGGGGCGGTGACAGCTGATAGTGGATACCTCGCAGCACATTGCGGACCGAGTGCGAGTGATTGGCCTGGACCCAGCGCTCGTCGATTCCGGCAGCTACCAACTCGCGGGCATTGAAGATCTCAACCAGAAAGCCGCGCCGATCGTCGTGGCGCTCGGGTTGAACGATGAGCAGTCCGTCGAGCCGGGTAGCGGTCACCTCGATCACAGCGGCGATAGGGTACGCATGCTCCCGGCCGGGAGCATCATCGTGTGGGCGAGAGGTTTCCAACGCCGCGCAGGCGGGACCGGACGCGAGATCGCTCGACGACCCCGGTGGCTATCGCGATCGGATCATCGCGGCACGGGCCGGCGAGGTGTTCAACTTCGGCACGACAGCTGCGGTCCGTGCAGCGGTACTGAATGGGCCCACGCCCTGTAGGAGCCCGCGAGATATCCTCGGCAGCGAATGTCGGTCTCCAACTCCAATCCCGCGCGCGCGTTCCTCATCGGTGCCATCAGTGTGCTGCCGCTCCTCGTGTGGTGGGCCGGGTGGTACCCCGGCTTCCTATCGAGCGATTCCGTCGACCAAGTCGGTCAAGCCTTCCGCTTCGACTTCGCGAACTTCCATCCGATCGCTCACACCGCGTCCATCTGGCTGCTCACCATTGCGTGGGAGACACCGGCGGCGGTCACCCTGGTGCAGCTCCTCGTCATGGCCGGGATCCTCGCCCTCGCCGCAAGACGCCTCTCCCAGCTCGGCGTGCCCTTCTGGCTGGCCGGTGGAGCTGCGATCGTGATCGCCTCGATCCCCATGGTGGCGGCTACAACGATCACGGTCTGGAAGGACGTTCCCTTCACGCTCGCCCTCCTGTGGGCATTCACCGAGCTGCTTCTCATTGGCCGAGATCGCACGGCCTTCTGGTCGAGTCCGTGGGGACCGCTCCGGCTCGGCACCGCGCTCGGCCTGGTGTGGGCATTTCGCTCGAACGGATTCTTGACCGTTGTCCCCGTCCTCATCGTCCTCGCGGTTGTCGAACGACACCGGCTCCTCGCCTGGGCGCGGGCGGTCGGTGCAGTGGCTGTCGTAGGCCTCCTGCTCCCGCTCGGCCTCCAGCTGGTTCTTCCGGTCGAGCCTGGTGGAATCGAACCGGCACAGGTGTTCCTGTCGGACCTCGCGGCGACCGCCGTCCACGCACCCGACACGATCGATAGCGAAGACGCGGCGCTCCTCACAGCCGTCGCCCCATTGGCGGTATGGACAGAGCGGTACGACTGCACCGACAGCACCCCACTGGCCTTCGCCGAGGAGTTCCGGGCAGAAGTCATGGCGGATCGGCCGGGACCGTACCGCAGCCTGATCCTCGAGCAAGTGCTGCAAGCAACCCCGACGATCGCAGGCCATCGGTGGTGTGCGGCCGACTATCTCTTCGTGCCCGTCGCCAGGACGGGCACGTTCCTTCACTACCCACCATTCGCCATCCCGGCCAACGACCTCGGGATCAGTCGGGACCCGCTGTCCTTCCGGGCATACGATGCGACACTCGTGCTGTACCAGTTCGCGGAGACTCCGGAGCGCCAGTGGTTCACCTGGCGACCAGCGCTGGCGATCCTCGTCGGGATCGCAGTCTGGGTTGCCGTCGCCACCCGGCGTCCGCTACGGATGTTGCTGCTCGCCGGTTCCCTGTACTTCGCACAGCTCGCCAATGTCGCCCTCACCACGCCCGCACAAGAGTTCCGATTCGCCTTTGGCCTCTACGTGATTGCATTGCTCAGCGTTCCCCTCCTGTGGCTCGTGGTGCGTCCGCCGGCGCAGGCAGCCGCGAATCGGTCCGCTCACCGAGAACCCAGCGACGCACGACAAGGCCACGACGTATGACGCGCACGCTCATCACCGGGTCGACCGGCTTCATCGGCAGGAGGGCCACTGACATGTCGCGTGATCGGGGACCCGTGTGTGCGGTCACCCGCAGAGCTTTCGACACACCACCGGGAGTCACGACAGAGGTGTGGGACGGGACGACCCGATCGCTCCAGGACATCTTCGAGCGCTTCCAGCCCGACCATGTGCTCCACCTGGCAGCGCACTATGTGCGGGAGCACGCTCGCGAGGACGTCGTGACACTCGTCGATGCCAACGTCGGGGTAGCGGCCCAGGTACTCGAGTGCTCGGGACCCGCCGCCGTCGTCCTCGCAACCACCCACTTCATGCACTACGGCCGGTCGATGCGGGCGCTGAACCTGTACGCGGCCACGAAGCTCGCCATGCTCGATGTCGCCCGCTACTACGGCGACGCCAGACAGACCAGGTGGGCAGCAGTCACGTTCTACGACGTCTACGGGCCTCACGATACGCGGCGCAAGCTGGTCGAAGTGGCCGTCGAGGCTTCCTTGGCGGATGAGCCGCTCGCTGTGCCCGCAGACGATCCGGAGATCCGCCTGCTGTATGTCGACGATGCGGTCGGCGCCCTGCACGCCGCAGCCGACGCCCTCGATGACGATACGTCATGGTCAGGAACCGAGTTCTTCGCAGCGCCGGCGTCGTCCGCGCGCGTTCGCGACGTACTCGCCGCCGTGGCCGACGTGACAGGTGGGCGACCGGCGATCGCAGCCGCTCGGTACCCGTCATCCGAACGGTCGATCCGCACCCCGACCGATCCTGGCCCGCCTCCACCCGGGTGGGAGCCGCAGGTCACGCTCGCCGATGGAATCAAGGCGATCGTGGAGTCCCGTTCTCAGTGAGGTTCGAACGGGCTGACGACCGATACTCGCCGCCACCACCCGGACCTGCCGACCGACGCAGGTAGCCTCCCGGCGACTCGCCGTCGATGGAGGAAGCCAAACATGTCGCAGGATCACCTCACGGTGCCCCATGGAGGTCGGCTCGTCGACCTCGTCGTCGACCAACAACGCGCGGCACATCTGAAGGAGGCCTCGCACGACTGGCCGTCGTGGGATCTGACCGACCGTCAGCTGTGTGATCTCGAACTCCTCGCCAATGGAGGCTTCTCCCCCCTCACCGGGTTCATGAATCGAGCCGAGTACCAGGGAACACGCGACGACATGCGTCTGCCAACCGGCGAGTTATGGCCGATTCCCATCAGCCTCGACATCCCCATCGCAACGGCGGACGAGCTCGAGACGGGCTCGATGCTGGCGCTGCGCGATGCCGAGGGAGTCATGCTGGCGGCCCTCCACATCGAAGACATCTGGCAGCCCGATCTGGAAGAGGAAGCCGATCGGGTGTTCGGAACAACCGACCCGGATCACCCAGGCACCGGCTACCTCCTCGATCGCTCCCACCCGGCCTATGTCGGAGGCCGGATCGAGGCGGTGCAGCCCCCCGTCCACTACGACTTCCGGAGCCTCCGCCACACACCGAAGGAGGTGCGTGGCGAGTTCGCCAAGCTGGGCTGGACCAAGGTGGTCGCCTTCCAGACGCGCAACCCGATGCACCGAGCTCATGTCGAGCTCACGACGAGAGCGGCGGCCGAACAGGAAGCCAACCTGCTCATCCACCCAGTCGTGGGGATGACGAAGCCAGGCGATATCGACCACTACACGCGCGTCCGTGCCTATCAGAAGGTCATCCAGCGCTATCCGCGCAACACCGCCGCGCTGTCGCTGCTCAACCTGGCGATGCGCATGGGTGGGCCTCGCGAGGCGCTCTGGCACGCCATCATCAGGAAGAACCACGGCTGCACGCACCTCATCGTCGGTCGGGACCACGCAGGGCCTGGCAGCGACGGCGCCGGGGAGCCGTTCTACGGACCCTACGACGCCCAGGAACTCCTGAGGACGCACCAGGATGAAATCGGGGTGCGGATGGTCCCCTTCCAGATGATGGTCTACGTGGAGGATCTCGACTCCTACCGGCCCGTCGACGAAGTCCCGGAGGCGACCCGCACGTTGAGCATCTCGGGAACAGAGCTACGTGAGCGCCTCGCTGCCGGAAGGGAGGTCCCGTCGTGGTTCACCTACCCGGAGGTGGCGGTGGAGCTACGCAAGACACACCCGCCGCGCAGCCAACAGGGGCTGACCGTGTTCTTCACCGGACTGTCCGGGTCAGGAAAGTCGACGGTCGCCAATGCACTGTTGGTCAAGTTGCTCGAGATGGGTGGACGCCCCGTGACCCTCCTCGACGGGGACATCGTGCGCAAGAACCTGTCCTCGGAGCTCGGATTCTCGAAGGAACACCGAGACATCAACATCACGCGCATCGGATTCGTCGCCGCCGAGATCACCAAGAACGGCGGAATCGCCATCTGTGCGCCGATCGCACCGTACGAGGGCCCGCGTCGTCACAACCGGGAACTGATCGCCGCTGCAGGCGGCTACGTCCTCGTCTGGCTGAATACGCCGCTGGAGATCTGTGAACAGCGGGATCGCAAGGGCCTGTACGCCAAGGCACGGTCTGGGGTCATCCCGGAGTTCACGGGGATCTCTGATCCCTATGAAGAACCCATCGATGCCGACGTCGTCATCGACACCACCCTCGCCACACCAGACGAGGCCGCCAATCAGATCGTCCTTCACCTGGAGCGGCTCGGGTACATCGGCGGGCCGGCATATTGAGCCTGCCGCCGCGGTGGCTGGTGCTGTCGTCCCGGGAGGCGGCGATCAGCTCGAGATGAGACGCTCGCCCTTGCCGTAGTGCACGGCCGGGCGCAGGACAGACACTGCGGATGGCCCCGTCCGCACCGATGGGGCTCTTCCCAGCGCCCGGTAGAGCACATCGACCCGCTGCCGCCACGAGTGCGCTCGCAGCGCGGCACGTCGGTCGGGGCGCTCGCCTCCCAGCGCCGCAGCCACGGCCACGACCAGGTCGTCGTCCGTATGCACGCCGTCGATGCCGGTGAGCGGTCGCAGCGGTGGTGCCGCAACGGGGACGCCGCTGGCGAGGTACTCGAACACCTTCAGCGGACTCACCGCATGAGTGGTTCCGGTCACGGCGAAGGGCACCAGCCCCACGTCGATGTGCTGCAGATAGGGAGGTAGATCGCGCTGGGGCACCAGCCCAAGGAAGTGCACGTTGGTAGGAAGGTCGGGATGCCCCTTGTCGTCTCCGATCAACACCACCGCAGCCGCGGGGTGTTCGCCTGCGACCCGAGCGACTGCATCCCAATCAAACCATTCGCCGTACAGCGAGCCGTGGTACCCGATGATGGGCAAGGGAAAGGCCTGCAGCTCGGCCGGACAAGCTGTGGCCTCCACCCCGAACAGATCTTCGTTGACGGCGTTGGGAACCAACACGGCGTCACGCCCTGCATCACGGGCGCGCCCGACCAGATCGTCTGCGGATCCCGTCACCAGGTCGGCACCGGCGATCAGTTCCTGCTCGACGCGGCTCGAGTACCAATCGCCTCCGAGGGCAGGGTCGCGCCAGTCGTCGATGATGTCGTACACCACGGTCCACCCTGCCGCCCTCATGGCCCGGGCGGCGGCAGCCAGCTCGGGTGCAGGAGCTTCGACGAGCACGGTGCCGGCAACGGCTGCCCGCGCCGCGAGAGCTGCGGCATCGAATGTCCGGATCCCCCACTGCTCCAAGCGGGGATGCACAAACCGCAGGCCGAGGTCCGCAGACTCTTGGGTTCCGTACAGGGAGACATGCGTGACGTGTGCTCCGCGCTGGAGCAACTCGCCGGCGACCTGGGCGCTTCTGCTCCCCCCACCGATGTCATGGAGCGGAACGGCGGCAAGGACCAGCCACGCTTCGCCATCGACCGGATCGTCGCGTGCGCTGCTGCCGACGGTGGTCGCCGCGGGATGCAGCGCGACCCGGTGGCCCGCATCCTGCACGCGGGTGAGCAGCCCGCGAAGTGGATGGTCACCATCTGGCAGGCCACCAACTTCGGCGAATACGGCGTCCGAGAGGGCGATGGCTCGCGGATCGAGCTCGGGCTCGCTGCGACGCCTCGCTGCCAGTCTGGGCCGTGAAGCAGCAGCCACCACGCCCACACCGCCCGATGCGGCTGCAAGGCCGGCCGCCACGTGCTCGTCGTCTTCTCTCGCTTCGTCTGCAGCCACGACCACCATGTCCGGAGAGGGATCCGCCCACGGCAGGGGCCCGAGGATGACGCGATATGTGTCGGGCGTCGTGGCGCGCCAGCGCCTGGAGACACGTGAACCCGTGACGAACACATCGACATTGCTTCTGGCTTGTTTCGAGTGCTGGTGCAGCCGATAGCGGGCAACGAACCTGTCGGGAACCAGCGGTCGCACCATTGCCTTGATGTTCATCGACGCGCTCATTCGCCCACCCAGTCGGGAAGCGTCCCCGTCACCTCGGGACGCTGCCGCTGCACCGGGAGCCCCAGCAGCTCAGCTGGCACCTCCCACCGAGGGTCCGCTGCTGTCCCCGGCCGCAGATCCGCGCCGCCGCGAGCGCTCACGTCAACGGTGACCGTTCCCGCAGGTGCGTCAGGATCGTGGTAGCTCCACCGCCGGACGAGGGATGGCCCGGACTGCGCCACCGCAACTCCGCAATCCGGTCGCGCCTCCAGCGCCGCTGCCATGTCGCTGAGGTAGTTCGCGTCTGCTCCCGAAACGTCCTGCCAGGCGATGAGGTACTTGCCGCGGGCGGCTGCGGCCTTCGCCACGGTCTCACAATCGGTGAGCGACTGGCCGACGGGCTCGTCTCCGACGACCGAGACGAGCGGGTAGTGGATCGCCTTCAGGGCAGCGAGGCCCTCCGCCCGGTACTCCTCGCGGTTGCGGGCGACGACGGCACCCCTGCCCTCTTCGTAACGTGCTTCGGTGTCGACACTCATGGAGACTCCGTGTTTGCGGTAGCGAAAGAGCGGCTCTGGCACGTCAACCGCGCTCCACCCGGCGATGGCAAGACGTACCCACAGCTCCCAGTCTTCGTTGCCGGACACCATTGTCGGGTCATATCCACCGACGTCCTCCCACGCGATGCGGCGGAGCAGTACACAGCCGACCACCGAATTGGCAACGAGAATCTGGTACCGGTTCCAGGGGCGCGTCGCCCACACCACCTCGACGTCTCCGAACAGCTCGGCCCAGCAGTGGGCAAACGCCGCATCTGGGGCGGAGCGCAGAGCAGCCACGAGGTGCTCCAAGAAGAGAGGACGCAATTCGTCGTCGGCGTCGAGCGGCACGACGAACTCACCGCGTCCCTCCCTGATGCCTGTGTTTCTCGCTCCCGCGAGTCCCGCGTTGTCCTGATGGATCACCGTGGTGCGCGGCCAATCGAGGGCGTCGAGCAGAGCAGGCGTGGTCGCATCGTCAGAGCCGTCGTCGACGATCACGACTTCGAAGGACGCGACGGTTTGCTCGAACACCGAGAGAATCGCATCGTCGACGAATTCGCCCTGGTTGTAGCACGGAATCACCACGGTCACTTCGGGGTGCTCCAACGGGGGGTAGGCGCCTGAGGCGACCGCAGCCCGCACCTTTGCGAGTCTGGCATCCCTCGTGCGGCGCGCCTGCTCCGTCGGCCAGCTGGCCACAGCGCGGAACCGGTCCTTGAGCCGTTGCGGAACCACTCGGATGGCGCCGCGTGCCACGGGCTCTGGGAGGAAGCGCATCATCGCGCGCGCCGGTCGCTCGAAGCGAGACGTGGCCCGAGCCGGTGTCACTTCGGCAAGGGCGTGACCTGCTGCTGTCGCCAAACCGGCTTGACTCCGCGCGTGGTGCACGGCGACCGGAGCATCGTACGCGGCGAGAGGATCACCGATGTCCGGCGCCGGTGCGTGCGCGAGCCCGGAGCGCAGGCTCGGTTCGGCGACGATACGCGCCAGGGCACCGGTCAATCCGGCAACAGACCCATCGTACACCAGGGCTCCCGTGCTCTCACCGAGCAGGCTGCGGAAGGCTGCAAGATCCGGCACGACAACGGGGAATCCGGCCCGCCGTGCCTCATGGACAGCGAGATTAAAGCTGTCGAAACGGCTCGGAGCGACGACCGCGACGGCCCCTTCGAGATGACGGAACAGGCGCTCGCGAGGCAGATGATCTGTGAACACGACTCGGGCACGCACATCGGCGGGAATGAGCTCCTCGATCCAGCCTCGCATGGCGCGATTCCGCGAAGCGCTCCAACCATCGGCACCCACGTATTCGAGGATCAGGTCGGGTACCGAACGCAGCACCGGCACGGCGGCGACGGCCAGGTCGTGGGAACCCTTGACCTCGCCGAGCCGTCCGAGGGCGATGAGGCGCCGCGGATCTCGCACCTCCCCAGACTGCAGCGGCACGTCCGGGACGACGGGAGGGGCGACCACGATCCGCTCCCGATCGACGTCATACCGTGCCGCCACCAGCTCGCGCAGCCCTGCGGCCGGCACGAGAATGGCGTCTGCCATTCGGTAGGACCAGCGCTCCATGGCAATCGGGAGATCCAGCTCCGGCGGGGAGACACCCACAGCCTCCACCTGGAGGTCGGCAGGGCCGTGGAAACGGACCGTCATCGCAACGCCCTCGAGACCGAGGTGCCGACGGCGTGTGAGCGCAGAGAACGCGACCCCATCGAAGTCCTGGAGTTCCACCCGATCGATGGCTTCGGCTGCCGCCAACTCACCGAGGGCATCCCCAGCGGCCTCGGAGGCCGCTGGCCACCGCCCCGCCTCGTCAAACGGGACTGCCACGACTCCCGGTGCTTCCACCCGTCCCTGTCCTCCGGGTCGGACCAGCAACACCGTCACTCGCGTGTCAGATCTTCGCAATGCTTCGGCAAGCCGGGCGACCAGGGTCCCGGCGCCCCCCCGGACGAAGGGAGCCAGTTCGGTGGTGACGAAGACGACGTGGCGGCTCACACGCGCAACCGGTCGATATCGGCCAACCGGTCGCGAATCATCGCGATGCGGTTTCCCCAGCTGGCCTCCTGTGCCGCGATCCGAGCACGTTCGGAGTACTCCGCCGTGGGCCCTTCCTCGAGGGCGAGGGTCAACTCGGCCAGGAAGCCGTCCGCGCGTGCCGTGCGTACCAGAGGGTGGGCAACACACTCGGGCAGCCGCGTAGCCACGACAGGGAGCCCGGCAGCCAGGTACTCATACATCTTCAGGGGGGACACAGCCTCTGTCATCTGGTTCACGACGAAGGGAACCAGGCCGACATCGAACGCCTGTACGTAGGAGGCGATCTCGTCTGGGGGACGCTCACCGAGGAGCCACACGTTGTCATGGCGCTCCAGCACGCGAACCTGGTCAGCGGCGCCGTCGAGCACAGGCCCGACCATCACGATCTGGTCGGCGGGCCTCGCCACCGCGATGGCTTCGATGAGTGCGAAGTCGAGCCACGGGGCAATGGCACCGTGGTAGCCGATTCGGGCCCCGGACGGCACCGGCAGATCAGCAGGTGGGCGTCTCGGGTTCGCAAAGCGAGCGACATCGACACCGTTGGGAACGAGGAGCGGCACGCCTGCCGTCCCCGAGTTTCGTCGTTGCAGCTGCGCCGCAGACGCCGTCACCACGTCTGCGCGTGCCAGTGCTCGCGGGTGGTGGGTGGATACGCGACGTGATGCTGGCACGCCGCGCTCGTCTTCGGCGTAGATCGAGATGTCATCCAAGATGTCGTAGAGGATGACGGGGTCTCCGAACCGCTCGGCGAGGGCGATCAGGGGCGCGTAGTGGATGTACAGGATCGGCGATCGACCCGGCACCGCCACGAGATCGGGCACGATGCTCACCCCATCGCAGACCCGAGGCGCCGTTTCACGCGGATCGACGAAGTAGACATCGTGGCCACTCGCGGCGAATGCGGCCAGGAGGAACTGTGGCCGCTGCCGCATCACGTCCCACTGGGCCCACGTCGGCAGGTAGACGACGGGCCGCAACGCTCCCGGCTGCGGGTTCGGCCCGCCGGGAGCTTGCATCGCCCTCGTCCGCAGCGCAGCGACACCGGGCAGCGCGTTGACCCCCCGCCGGATCGGTGCGGGGAGCCGCGAACCCAGCGCCCACCAGCGCGTCAGCGACCGATTCATCGTGCTCAATCTGCGGATGCCGTTGTGCCCGGCCGGCGCGGCCGGGCTGCGCAACCCTAGCCCTCGGAGCTCGTTGCGAAACGACCCACGACGGGACGGGTCACCGCGTTGTGTGCGTGGAAGTGGACCGAGTGTTCCGCCATCCCCGTTGCGTTCGTCAGCTTGAGGTACCAGTTGCCGTCGGAGGCGCGGAAGACGCCGAGCGAGTCGACCCCGTTGCCATTCCAGTCCCCGACGAGGGCGACGTCACCGGCGTCGCCGAAGTAGAACGCGTGGTCGGCAGCACCAGCGGACAATCCGTTGCGGAGATAGGCGTACCCGGATCCCGGCCGATGGAGGCCGATGCCATCGACACCGTCGCCGTCCCAGTCGCCGGCGATCGCATGGTCACCGATGTTGCCAAAATCGAAGTGGAAGTCCGCAGCTCCGAGGCCGGTGTCGCTGCTTCCGAGGCGGTTGATGATGTAGAAGCGGCCCGCCGCCGGGCGGTAGATGCTCACTGTGTCACAGCCGTCTCCGTTGAAGTCGCCGATGAGCGGCACGTCCCCCGGGTTGCCGAAGAAGAACGAGATGTCGGCGATTCCCTGGGTATTGGTGTTGCGCAGGTAGACGTACCCGTCTGACCGCCGATACAGCCCTGGGGTGTCGACGCCGTCACAATCCCAATCTCCCGAGAAGGGAGCGTCACCAGGATTGCCGTAGAAGAAGTCGACGGCGCCTGCTGTCGAGGAGGGAGCATCGGCCAGCTTCCACACGCCGCCAGAATCGGCGAATCCGATCGAGTCGCACGGATCAGGACCGATGCACTCGGGTCCTGCGTCCCACGGGACCGGGTTGGCGACCAGGTACCAGTAGCTCAGGTCAGCGCTGGCATTGACGAGCCCTCCCAGGAGGACCCGCAGCCGCGAACCATCTCGAACGTACAGGTCATCGCGCCCATCACCGTCGTAGTCGCTGATCAGCACTTCGGCGCTCGCCGAAATCGCCACTGGAGAACCGAGCTGAGCGCTGGCTCCGGACCCAGTCGCCACGTGCACGATCGGGGCTGGTCCCTTCTCGACCGCGTACAGGTCCGTCTTGCCATCCACGTCCCAGTCCCCTGCGAGGATCGCCCACGCAGCAGGGTCCCTGGTATCGGCAGCGGTCAGCGTCCATGTGTTGGCCTTGGTCCCGTAGCCACTCGCTGCGGTGTACACGTCTGCCGTCGTGGGTCCTGAGCGATCGAAGACGATGAGATCGGGGGCGTAGTCGTCGTCCCACAGAGTGAGGGAGTAGTCGTCTCCGCTGGCAGAACCGACTCCCGTGGTGAGGATCACCGTCTCGCTGTAGCCGCTGAGCGAGGTCCACACGCGCAGCTGGATGGCGGAGCCCGACCGATCGACCTGCCACACATCCGGCCTTCCGTCCAGGTCGAGGTCGGCGACGAGGAGCGGACCGCTTGGAGATGTCGCCAGATCGACGCGCAACCCTGTCGCTGTGAAGTCGTCTGTGCTGCCGACGACCTCGAGCCTCGTGCCGCTACCGAACGGCCGCAAGCGGAAGAGGTCGCCTGCACCGTCTCCCGAGAAATCGCCTACGCCGAAGGTTGCACCGGGCACGGAGCCCAATGTCGTCGTCGTGTCGATGGCGATCCGGTCAAAGGGCACGACGCCCGTGAGTGGCGTAAACGGACGAAGGCGTCCCGGATAGTCATCTGTCATCCCCGGACCCGACCACGAGTAGTGCATGGCATCCTTGACCGTCACCCAGAAGCCGCCCCAACAGAAGCCGGCATCGGTCCACACGTCGACGAACCACGACGGCATGTTCGTGATCAGCACATTGGACCGACTGTACGGGTTCTGTCCCGGGTTGATATCGACGGCCGTGCCGAAGGCGTGCTCCGAGAACCGCAGGGTTCCTCCCACAGTCCTCCAGACCCACGCCGCGGCAGCAGGCATCGAGTAGATGTTGCCGTCTGACATGGCTTGGGCGAGTCCGGCATCGACTTGCTGGGCTGCCGGGATCATGCGTTCGTGGATGCGAACGGTCTGGTTCGTGCCAAAGATCCTCCAGTCGACCAGGCTGGACGTGACCTGCCCTCGGCTGCGGCCGTACGTGTCGCCCCACGGTCCGCTCACGATGACGTCGCTTCCCAGATAGCCACTCCGCCAGGTTTCGGGTCGGCGGGGCCCTGCGATCCCAGGGGCGCACCCATCAGATTCGCCGAGGTTGGCAGAACTCGTGCCGGTGTCGGAAGGCGCGGCGAAGACTGGCGCAACCGGCACTCCGCCCAATACCACAGCGCAGGCGAGAACAACGGAGATCCTGGCCAACCACACGTGTGAGATCCTCCACACTAAGGGTCGGCGCCCCCAATACAAGTCTTTAGGACCGCGTCAGCGAGCTCCAAAGCCGGTCAGCACGGTCCAGATCGACCTTCCCAGGATCTGGATGTCGAACCACAGTGATGAGTGCTTGACGTAGTACAGATCGTACGTCAGCTTCTCGACGGTGTCTGCCTCGTCGTCGGCATATCCGTAGTTGACCTGCGCCCATCCCGTCACACCCGGCCGGATCACCGTCCGCGATGCGTAGAACGGGATCGTTCGCTCGAATTCCTCGACGAACACGGGGCGCTCGGGACGCGGACCAACGAGCGACAACTCCCCGCGCACCACGTTCCACAGCTGTGGAACCTCGTCGAGGTGTGACGTGCGCAGGAATCGGCCGACTCTGGTGAGGCGGGGATCGCCCACCTTGGCGAACTGAGGACCGTCTGCCTCGGCGTCCGCTTGCATCGTGCGGAATTTGTACAGCGTGAAGGACCGATATTTGCGGCCAACTCGGGATTGCCGGAAGACGATCGGTCCTGGCGAGTCGAGGCGAACGGCGACGCCCACGCCGAGGGCGACCAGCACCCAGATCGGAGCGAGGAGCACCGTGACGACGAGGTCGAGAATCCGCTTCAGCGGTGCGTAGCTGCTGCGCGCCACCGGTTGGGTGAGCTCCCAACCCTCCGCCAGGTGGACGAGAGGGATCCGACCGGTGTGCTCCTCGTAGACCTCGGTGAGGGAGCGGATCGTGGTACCGGCGATCGAGGAGGAGGACACGAACTGAGCCATGTCTTCGGACAAGACCGCTCGCAGGTCGACCACGAGCGTGACCTCCTGAGCGACGGGAGTGGCGGGAGGTTGCTCCCACGGCGAATAGACCTCGATCAGTCTGGCATGCGGAGCATCTCGGAGATCTTCGGCCAGGCTCTTCTCGGCAGTCACGAGGACCAACTGCTCGGACCAGGGGCGCTGGCGGCGGACTGCGCGATGGAACAGCGCCAACGTGAGCCACACGACGGCGGTGAGGAGGAACAGGGGACGCGACCAGTAGACCCGGGTGACGACGAGGGCCAGCGCGGTGAACCCCACGGTGATGCCGACGATGGCCAGCGCCCTGCCGTAACTGGGACGGGGAGCCACCTTCCCCCAGGTCAGGATCGAGAGATACGACGCGAGGACCGCCCCCCCAAACATGAAGGCGATGAACGGCCACGGAGAGCCCTGCCCTGCGGTATCCGCCCGCCAGACCAGCGGGTTCCCGAAGACGACCCACGACGCGAACGCCATCGCAACGCCCAGAGAGAGGATGTCGCTCGCCAAGACCGAGAGCACGTGTCTGCGCCGCCGCACGACGGTGAGGCTACCCGACCCCAACCGGTGAGCGATGCGTTCCTGCGAGCGGTACGCTCGCGCAATGCCGTCTGCCACCTATGCCCACGCCATGGACGTCTCCGCAACTCCTGATGAGGTGTGGACTGCCCTCATGCGACCGGCGACCTGGGCCCAGGTCGGTCCTGTGAACGAGGTGTGGGATCCGGAGTACACCGGCGAGGCGCTCACCGGGTGGAAATGGTCCACGGACATCGGCGGGCGCAGCTTTCAGGGAACGGCTGCAGCGGTCGATTTCGAAGCACCGACGAAGTATGCGACAGAGCTCGACGCCGGCGAGATGGCGGGGACCATCACCATCGAGTTGTCCGGGGGAAACCCGACCACGCACATGGATGTGACACTCGATTTCCGGTCGAAGGGAATGCTGTCCGCCATGTTCTTTCCGGTCATCAAGGATGCGATCGGGAACGGGTTCGCCGAACAGATGGATCAGTTCGCCTCCACAGTCGAGGCCACTGACTAGTACCGGTCGTCGCCGGAAGTTGCTCCTCGACCCCGAGAGCGAGGATCCATAGGGTGGCGCTCATGGGAATCTGGATTCCACTCGTAGCCGTTGTCGCCATGTGCAGCTTGCTACCGCAACCGGCGAGTCCGCTCCCCAGCGCCGACGCCGGCGACATCGTCATCACGTCGTCCACGGTTCTGACGGCCGGCAGCGAGGGACCGTTCTCGACGTCGGTGACGAACGCGGGAGCACACCCGATCGCAGTTGCGATTCCTTCTCCGGCAGCGCGACCCTTCGTCGCCGTTAGTTCCGGGACCTGGGACGGGATGACCTGGACGGTCGTCGTGCCCGCGAGATCGACCGAGGAGATGACCGGCCGCTAGGCCCCTGCCTCTTCTCCATCGGCGCTGCGCAGAGCTGCAGCCGCTTGCCGTGCCTCCTCGAGTCCGCCGTCGGTGAGCTCGGCGCGGTCGGTGAGCAGCGTGACGTGGTTGCGGAAGATCTGCAGGAACCCGCCGTGGAGTCCCGCGGTCGTCTGCCCACCGGCGTGGTGGATCACCACCGCCCCCGTTGCCAAAGCGGTCATCGTCGGCTCGTGATCGGCGAGGATGCCGATGTCTCCTTCGGTCGTCCGCGCCGAGATCATGTCGGCATCGCCCGACCAGATGATGGCCTCTGGGGTCACGACGTCGACACGGAACGACTTGGCCATCAGGCGGCGGCCTCTTCGAGTTGCTTCGCCTTCGCCTCGGCTTCTTCGCGGCCGCCCACCATGTAGAACGCCTGCTCCGGGAGGTGGTCCAGCTCGCCGTCGATGACCGCCCGGAACGAGGCGATGGTGTCGTCGAGGGGTGTGTAGATCCCTTCCTGCCCGGTGAATTGCGCGGCGACGAACATGGGCTGTGACAAGAACCTCTGAATGCGCCGTGCCCGAGCAACAATGAGCTTGTCCTCCTCGGACAACTCGTCGATGCCCAAGATGGCGATGATGTCCTGCAGGTCCTTGTATCGCTGCAGGATCTCCTGCACCTGTGTCGCCGTCCGGTAGTGCTCCTCACCGACGATCTGTGGATCGAGCGCCCGTGACGTCGAATCAAGCGGGTCGACGGCAGGGTAGATCCCCAGTGCCGTCAGCGGCCGGGACAGCACTGTGGTCGCATCGAGGTGCGCAAACGCCGTGTGCGGTGCCGGGTCTGTGATGTCGTCAGCCGGTACGTAGATGGCCTGCAACGACGTGATCGACCTGCCCTTCAGGGAGGTGATCCGCTCCTGCAGGACGCCCATCTCACCGGCGAGAGTTGGCTGGTAGCCGACGGCAGACGGCATACGACCCAGCAGTGTCGACACCTCAGATCCGGCCTGGGTGAATCGGAAGATGTTGTCGATGAACAGCAGCACATCTTGGCGCTGGACATCGCGGAAGTACTCGGCCATCGTCAGCGCTGACAGCGCCACCCGGAGACGCACGCCCGGCGGCTCGTCCATCTGCCCGAATGTGAGGGCCGCCTTCTCGATGACCCCAGACTCCTGCATCTCGAGGAAGAGGTCGTTGCCCTCACGGGTCCGCTCTCCCACGCCGGCGAACACCGACACCCCACCGTGGTGGGTGGCGACGCGGTTGATCATCTCTTGAATGAGCACGGTCTTGCCGACGCCTGCGCCACCGAAGAGACCGATCTTGCCGCCCTCGAGGTAGGGCGTGAGCAAGTCGATGACCTTGATCCCGGTTTCGAACATCTTCTTCTGAGGCTCGACCTCTTCGAACGGCGGGGGCTCGCGATGGATGGGCCACCAATCGCCCGAGAGGTCGACATCGGGCGCATCGAGCGACTCGCCCCAAGCGTTGAAGATGTGCCCGAGCGTCTGATCACCCACAGGAACCCGAATGGGATGGCCGGTGTTGCGGACCTCGGTACCGCGGACGAGCCCGTCCGTGGGAGCCATCATGATGGCGCGCACCCGGTTGTCCCCCAGTTGCTGCGCAACCTCTCCGATGATCGTGCTGGTCTCACCACCGAGGGTCAGGTCGACGTGCAGCGCGTGCGTGATCTCGGGCAGCGCGTCTGGCGGGAACTCGATGTCGACGACGGGCCCCGCCACCTTGACGATCCGGCCCGTGGCCGTGTTCTCGCTCATTCGATGCTCCCTCTTCTTCCTTGTCACGTCGTGCTTCTCAGCCATGCGCCATCGCATCGGCGCCGCCCACGATCTCACTGATCTCGGTCGTGATCTCGGCCTGGCGGGCTTGGTTGCGGTTCCTCGTGAGGATCCGCGTCAACTCCTCGGCATTGTCGGTGGCCGCCTTCATGGCGCGGCGCCGCGCGGCGTGCTCGGAAGCGGACGCCGAGAGCAGCATCCCGAACGCGGTGGCTTCCAAGTAGCGAGGCAGCAGCCGATCGAGGATCTCCTCCGGTGACGGCTCGAACGAGTAGGCGACGGGTCCCGCGTCTTCGTCGTCCGCTTCCGGCGGCTCGATGGGGAGCAGGGGCCACAACACCGGCGTCTGCGTGAGCGCCGACTCGTACTGCGTCGTGTACATCTCGACGGCGTCGACTGCTTCCTCCGCGTATTCGTTCAGCAGGATCTGGGCCACGGACCGGGCGTCGGCGTAGGTCGGCGTGTCGGTGACCCCCAGCCAGGAGCGTTCGATCTGGTAACGGCGGTAGCGGAAGTAGGACTGGGCCTTCCTGCCGATCACGTAGAGCTTCACGCCGCTCCCGGCTTCGTGATGCTTCGCGACGGCGTGTTCGGCGAGCCGGATCACCGAGCCGTTGTATGCCCCGGCAAGGCCGCGATCCGAGGAGACGACGAGCACGCCGCTCGTCCGCACCGCACGACGCTCCAGCAATGGGTGCTTGAGGCCCCCAGTTGCAGCCGCGATGTTGCGGATCACCTCGTTCATCTTCTCCGTGTACGGACCGGCTTGGTTGAGCCGCTGCTGGGCTTTGCCGATCCGGGCGGTGGCGATGAGCTCCATGGCGCGCGTGATCTTCTTCGTCGATTGGACGCTCTTGATGCGCCGCTCGAGCTGCTGGAGCTCAGCAGAAGCCATCTAGCCCTCGACCTGCTCGGTGATCGCGTTTGCCTCGGCGAGCTCGGCGGCTGCGGTGGCGACCGAGTCTTCCGTCATGGCGGGTTCGCGGGAGGCCTGGAACGATTCGATGGCCGTGCGCATGGCATCCTCGTCCATCATTCCGGTGTCGGCGATCTGAGACAGCAGGTGGCCGTGGCGACTCCGCAGGAACTCCCGCATCGCAGACTCGGTGGCAGAAACCTCCTCGACTGCCACGTCGTCAAAGAAGCCCTCAGTGACGGCGTAGATCGCCGCGACCTGGTCCGCAACGGCAAGCGGGGCAAACTGCGGCTGCTTGAGCACCTCCACCACCCGGTACCCCCGCTCGAGCTGCGCCTGCGATGTGGCATCGAGCTCTGACCCGAACTGGGCGAAGGCTGCCAGCTCCCGGAATTGCGCCAAGTTGAGGCGCAGCGGGCCGGCGATCTTCTTCATCGCCTTGACCTGAGCGGCGCCCCCGACCCGGGACACCGAGATGCCCGCGTTCATGGCCGGTCGAATCCCGGAAAAGAAGAGGTCGGTCTCGAGGAAGATCTGCCCGTCTGTGATCGAGATCACGTTCGTCGGGATATAGGCCGAGACGTCGTTGGCCTTGGTCTCGATGATCGGCAGACCGGTGAGCGATCCCGCCCCGAGCTCGTCGGAGAGCTTGGCACAGCGCTCGAGGAGGCGGCTGTGGAGGTAGAACACGTCACCTGGGTAGGCCTCACGGCCCGGTGGGCGGCGCAGCAGCAGTGAAATCTCTCGATAGGCAACGGCCTGTTTCGACAGATCATCGAAGATGATGAGCGCACTCTCGCCGTTGTACATCCAGTACTGCCCCATGGCGGACCCGGAATACGGCGCATACATCTGGAGGGCAGCGGCGTCCGCCGCCGAGGCATTGACCACCACGGTGTAGTCCATCGCCCCAGCCTCCTCCAGCGCAGAGACCACCTCGGCAACGGTGGAGTTCTTCTGGCCGATGGCGACGTAGATGCACTTCACGCCCTGGCCGTGCTGATTGATGATCGTGTCGACCACGATGGCGGTCTTGCCGGTTTGGCGATCGCCGATGATCAGCTGGCGCTGGCCGCGTCCGATGGGGGTCATCGCATCGATGGCCTTGATTCCCGTCTGGAGCGGCTCTGACACCGGCTGGCGTTGCACCACTGACGGTGCCTGGGTCTCGAGGAGGCGTCGTTCGGTGGTGTTGATGGGGCCCTTGCCGTCGATGGGAGCACCGAGCGGATCCACGACCCTGCCGAGGAGGGCATCTCCCACGGGGACCGACAGGACCCGGCCCGTGGACTTGACCTCGTCACCCTCTTCGATCCCGGAGGCGTCACCCATGATGACGGCACCGATCGTGTCTTCGTCGAGGTTGAGTGCGACTCCGAAGAGGCTTCCGGGGAATTCGAGCAACTCCGAAGCCATGGCCCCGGGAAGACCGGCGACGCGCGCAACGCCGTCGCCGACGGACTCGACATATCCAACGGTCTCCGCTTCGACCTTCGGCGACCATCCCTTCAGGTTCTCGCGAAGGACGGCGGTGATGTCCCCCGGTTGCAGCGTCACATCAGCCATGGTCCATCCTTCACGCCCATTGTTCTCTCAACTCGTCGATTCGGCTCTTCACCGTGCCGTCGAAGACGGTGTCGCCGATCTTGGTGACCAAGCCTCCGACCACACCCTCGTCGACAACGACTTTGGCTTCGACCTTGCGACCGGTCGCCGCGCTCAGCGCGGCTTCGAGGCGGTGCACCTGGTCGGGATCCATTGGGACGGCGCTCCGGATCTCGGCGACCACGGCGCCCTCTTGTTCTGCGGCGAGTTCCGCCATGCGGGTCGCGATGTCTGAGAGGTGGCGCGCCTGTCCTGCACCAACGACCAACCCGATCGCGGCCACCGTGACCCGCCGGGTGCGCGGTCCGAGGAGGTCCTCGATGATCCCCTGCTTGCGTCCGGCAGGAACGTGGGGATCGGTGAGGGCAGCTCGCAGCTCGGCGTTGCCGTCGAGTGCCTGCGCAGCCTGATAGATCTCGTCGCTCAGGGTCGCGACGTCGCCTTCCGCCCGAGCGATCTCGAGCAGGGCGGTCGCATACCCGTCGATGTGCGCGTCGCTCACGGTCAGCTGACTCCACCCAGTTCTTCGATGTACTGATCGACCAGCCGCCGTTGGGCGTCACGGTCGAGGCTGCTGGCGACGACTCTCTCGGCAACGTCGAGCGACAGCTCGGCGACCTGGCGTTGCAGGTCTGCGGTGACCCGATCACGCTCCGAGGCGATCTCGTCATGTGCTCGCGATCGAATCTGATCAGCCTCGGATTCTGCACGGGTGACGATGTCGGCCTTGACCGAATCCCCCGAGTCGCGGGCCTCGTCGACGATACGGGCCGCTTCCGTCCTGGCGGTGGCCAGCTGCTCGCGATAGTCCATCAGCAGGCTCTCCGCTTCTTGCTTCGCCCCTTCGGCCGCAGCCAGTTCATCACGAATCGCCTGGGCGCGGGCATCGAGCGTCTTGTTCAGAACCGGAATCGCCCACTTCCACACGAAGAAGAACACGATCGCAAAGGCGATGACGCCCGCGATGAGCTCTTCGGTCGCAGGGAGGAGGAGATCTAATCCGCCGCCACCATCTTCGGCGGCAGGAGAGCCGGTCTCTTCGGCCGCCAGGACGAGCTGTGCGAACACGTAGTGCATCAGTTCGCTCCTAAGCCAAGAAGAACAGCACGAAGCCGATCAACGCCAGCGCCTCGGTGAACGCGATGCCCAGGAACATCGTCGTGCGAACCATGCCGGCGGCTTCGGGTTGGCGCGCCATGGCCTGGACGGCATTGCCGGCGATGATGCCGATGCCGACGCCTGGACCGATGGCGGCGAGGCCGTAACCGATGAGGGCCAGGGACCCCGATATCGCTTCCATTGTGGTGTGTTTCCTTTCCTGCCGGACGGCCCAATGGACCCTGTCGTCAATGCTCCGGGTGCAACGACGTCTCGATGTACACCGCGGACAAGAGCGTAAAGATGTAGGCCTGCAGCAAGATCACGATGACCTCGAACAGGTAGATGGCCAGTGCGAGCGCCCACCAGGCAAAGCCGAAGAGGCTCTTGATCAGACTGATGTCACCCAGCGAAGTCAGCGACACCAGGGCCGTCACGAGGAGGATCGACAGCATCACGTGACCGGCCACGAGGTTGGCGAACAACCGCACCGCGAGCGAGAAGGGCCGGACGAAGAAGATCGAGAAGAACTCGATGATGCCGACGAGCGGCTTGAGGAAGACCGGAACCCCAGGCGGCCAGATGATGTGGCCGACATAGCCGAGCCCCTGCCTGCGGAGGCCGGCGACGATGAAGATCACCCAGGTCAGCAGCGCGAGGAACAAGGGCAGCGCCATGCGCGACGTGATTGGGAAGTTGATGAACGGCGTTACCTCGAATGCGTTCCCGATGAGGATGAACAGGAACAGCGCGGCCAGATACGGGTAGTAGCGGATGCCCTCAGGCCCGATGATCCCGACGGCCACCTCATCGCGGACAAACCCCAGGAGGGCCTCGATCGACGCCTGGAAGCGGCCGGGCACCAGGCGCTTGCGGCGCAGACCGAAGAAGAGCAGAGCGATCACGATCAGCGCGGCCAGAGACATGAGGAAGACGGTGCGCGTAACCGGGAATCCACCGATCGTGAAGAGCGCTTCACGGAACTCGAAGAGCTCGGCGACATCGGTGGGGGCACACACCGAGGAAGTGTTGAGATCGCACTCCTCGACTGCCAGGATCAGCTCGTCCACTCCAGGTCCCTTTCCGCGCCTCTGGCAACCGCCACAGCCTCGATAGACAGCAACACCAGATAGCTCGCTACTGCGGACACGCCCATGGCCAGCCGGTCGATCTCCGTTGCCTGAGCGATGACGAACATCGTCAGGGTGATGAGTCCGAGCCGAATGAGGAAGCCGAAGAGGGCGGCGGCATGATACATGCTCAGCGAGATGGCGGCAGACGTGGCCAGGATCCATCCGCCGAGTAGGAAGTTGAGCACCACGATCACCACGCCGACGGCGGCGGCAATCGCCCCGTCAGGCCCACGCACCAACCAGAAGACCCCCACGAGGACCGGCCCGAACCACAGGGCGCGCTTGGCGATGTTGGCACCGATGATCGCCTCGACCGGCCGTCGCTCCGGCGACGGCTTGTGCAGCACAGCGGGATCGAAACCCTGTTCGTCAGACGCCATGTCCGCGCCTTCGACCTTCCTCGTCCAAATATGCTGACCGCTGGTACAGGCGAAAGAATCCGACTCCGAAGCCCGCCAAGGTCCAGACGACGAGCATGAGAGGAGCGCTCCCCAAGACCCAGTCGAGAAACATACCGATCAGCAGACCGGCGACGACATAGGAGATCAGATCGGCGTTGCCGGAGAAGCCTCCGGTGATGGCCTCCCGTGGCGGCACGAGCCCGCGGTTCGCTGTCTCCATCGTGTCGTCGCTCTCCGTGATGCGGTCCCGGCTCCGCTCCGAGTCGCTCATCGGCCCCGCCCGTCGCCGGACCGGGGGGCTGGAACGAGCCGTTGCGCCGTCATTGCGTCTGCTCCCCAGGGTGAACTCGTTTTGTGAAGCATTTCACAATGTCGCCAAACGAGGATAGCCAGCTGCCCCGCCGTACTCACCGAGCCGGTTCGCCAGGCGGGCCGTCACGCGACGTATCCCGGAAACTCGCTCGGATATGCGGGAAACCGTTCGATGAGCTCGGCAATGGCCTCTCCGAACTGTTTCAACGCGAGCTCGTCGTCGCGCTTGCGCATGATCTCGACGAGCAGCCTTCCGAGCGTCACCATCTGCTCCTGCTTCATCCCTGCCGTCGTGACAGCAGGCGTACCGATCCGGATGCCGCTCGTGATGAACGGCGACCTGGGATCGAAGGGGATGGCGTTGCGGTTGAGCGTGATCCCCATGCCGTCGAGGAGAGTTGCCGCTTCCTTCCCGGTGAGTTCCTCGTCAAGGCTCCGCAGGTCGACGAGGAACATGTGGTTGTCCGTGCCTCCCGAGACGATCCGCGCTCCTTCGTCGGCCATCGTGTCGGCGAGCACGGTGGCATTGCGCACGATCTGCGCGGCGTAGGCGCGAAACTCTTGGGTCGCCGCCTCCTTGAACGCCAGCGCCTTGGCTGCGATCTGATGATTGATGGCACCGCCCTGCGCATAGGGGAACACGGCCTTGTCGATGGCGCCGGCATACTCCTCTTTGGCCAGGATGAGCCCGCCGCGTGGGCCGCGCAGCGATTTGTGGGTCGTCGCGGTGACGATGTCGGCGTGCTCGACCGGATTCGGATGTGCCCCACCTGCGACGAGACCGGTGATGTGCGCCATGTCGACGAGGTAGACGGCGTCGACCTCTTCGGCGATTTCGGCGAATCCGGCGAAGTCGGGAAGACGGGAGTATGCCGAGTATCCGCACACGATCATCTTCGGCCGATGCTTGTGGGCCAGGCGGCGCACCTCGGACATGTCGATGGTCTCGGTGTCGGGGTCGAGGCCGTAGGCGACGATGTCGAAGATGGCGCCGGAGAAGTTGACCGGGGAGCCGTGGGTGAGGTGCCCGCCCTGGTCGAGACGCATCCCCATGATGGTGTCGCCCGGCTCCAACAGGGCGAGGTAGGCAGCCATGTTGGCCTGCGATCCGGAGTGGGCCTGGACATTGGCGTGTTCCGCCCCGAAGAGGGCCTTGGCACGTTCGATCGCCAGACTCTCGATCTCGTCCACGACTTCGCAGCCCTCGTAGTACCTCCGTCCCGGGTACCCCTCGGAGTACTTGTTCCCCAGGACCGACCCCACGACCTGCATCGTGGCGTACGACGCCAGGTTCTCCGAAGCGATGAGATGGATGTGGGTCCGCTGTCTCGTTGCATCCTTAGAGAGCAAGTCGGCGAGGACGGGATCGGCGTCGACCAGCGACGTCATGTCGGTCATGGGGGCTCCTGCGCACGCGGCCGAGGCGCGAGGCTACCAGGGGTCGTTTCTCTGGGCCGCACGTCAGAGAACGACGACGTTGTCGAGATCCAGCCCGCGTCGTCGGAAGGCGTTCCTCGTGTCGAACACGACCGGTGCAGTGCCCGCGATCGCCGCAAAGTCGAACACGTCGTGGTCGGTCAGGACGATGGCAAGATCGAACGAACTGCCTTCGAGTTCAGCCACTGCATCGAAGCCACGGCCCTCGATCCACTCCCGGTCGAAGTAGGGGTCGAGCACCGTCACGTCGGCCCCCCACCGCTCGAGTTCGGCGAGAACGTCGAGCGCTGCCGACTCCCGATCGTCTGGAACGTTCGGCTTGTAGGCGATACCGACACCGAGCACGCGAGCCCCACGGGCAGGGACCGAACGATCGTTGAGCAGTTCGATCGCCCGATTGGCAACGTAGGCTGGCATCGCGGTGTTCACCTGCTCTGCGGCGTCGATGAAGCGAGTGGCAAACCGCGATTCCCGTGCCCTCCACGCCAGGTATTGAGGATCGAGCGGAATGCAATGCCCGCCCACACCTGGTCCCGGGTAGAACGCCTGGAAGCCAAACGGTTTCGTTGCGGCAGCGTCGACGACCTCCCAGATGTCCACGTCGATTTCGTGAGCAAGCTGCGCCATCTCGTTGATCAATCCAATGTTCACCGATCGATACGTGTTCTCGAGCAACTTGCTCAGCTCGGCAACGCCCGCGGAGGACACCACGCGAACGTCGGCGAACAGCCGCTCATACGCCGCACCGGCAACCGTGCCGCTGCGATCCGTCACACCGCCCACGATCTTCGGGATCGCGCGATGAGGAGTGCCGTCACCGGGAGACACTCGTTCCGATGAGAAGGCGACGAACACCGACTCGTCGAGGACGAAGCCCTTCTCGAGAAACGGCGGAACTACGAGGTCCTCGGTCGTTCCGGGGTACGTGGTGGACTCGAGTGCTACCAGAACTCCCGGGCGAGCCGCGGCAACGACCGAGCCCACTGCCCTCTCGATGAAGGAGAGATCGGGCTCCCGGTTGCGCCCGAGCGGGCTCGGCACACAGATGAAGATCGCGTCACACTCGCCCAACGCCGCGCTGTCCGTCGTGAACCGGGCGCCGCCATCGAGCACCGCACGCAGCCGCTCATCGGAAATGTCGACGGACCGGCCGTGACCGGCGTTGAGCTCATCAACGCGCGCATCGCTCACATCGAATCCGACGACGTTGAGCCCTGCCTCCGAGGCGGCCACCGTCAAAGGGAGCCCGACGTAGCCCAGGCCGACGACACCTGCGGTCCATACGTCGCTCGCGAATTCTACCCGTCCACCCATACGGCGATGATACGGGAGAAGGAGAACGGAGGTACGCGTCAGACTCCCTCGGCCGCAGCCGAACGCGCGTCAACTGCCCGGTCGGCGAGCCCTACGGCTGGCAGGGCCAGGACGGGGGCGAGGAGGGCTGCGGCATCCGGAGCGAAGAACATTCCTCCGACCACAACCAGGGCGGCGAGGGCGACTCCGGTGCTTCGTGCGGCGAGCCGCTGCGGGTCTCCGACCGGTGCCAATCCGGCGGACCCGCCGACTCCGAGGATCGCGATCGGAACAACGACGGCGACTGCACCGTTGCCGGTCACGCCAAACAGCAACATCAGCACCGCACCGACGGCGATCCCGTACGTGGCGCTCCTCGTGGCCGTCGACAGCGGGTCCGCAGCACCACTGATCCCCACCAGGGCGAACAGCGCCAACACGGAGATGATGGCAATCACGAGCATTGTCACGGTTACGTTGCCGGAGAGGGCGAACGAGGCGAACCAGTAGCCGGGCGTCGCGATTGCCGTGGCAACGGTGATCGCCGGCCACGCTCGCGAGCTCACGGGCGGACGGGCCCGTCCCGAAGCACCCACTCCGCCGGTTGGGTCAGATCGATGATCGTCGAGGCTTCGCCGCCTGGAGCCATCCCGTGGACGTAGACCGCGATGTCGTCCCCGAATAGGTCTCGGGCGTCTTCATCCGACAGCGCCGCCGCCTGACCGGAGATGTTCGCGCTGGTCACAGCGAGGGGTCCCGTCGCAGTGAGCACCCCCAGCGCCGCGTCGTGCGCCGGGCACCGCAACCCGACCGTATTGCGTTCGACGTGCCCGACCCACTCGGGGACCGACTCCAGCTTGGGGAGCACCAGGGTGAGACCCCCTGGCCAATGCCGCTCGGCCAGTTCGAGCGCCCGATCGGAAAACGCCGCGATCTCCTGGGCTTGCTCGACCGAGGCCACCAGCAATGCCAGAGGCTTCAGGCCCGGCCGGCCTTTGAGATCGAAGATGCGCTCGAGCGCATCGGGATTGAACGGATCTGCGGCTACGCCGTAGAGCGTGTCAGTCGGAATGCCGATCAACTCGCCGCCGCGTACCGCCCGAACGACGTCGTCATGTTCGCTCATCATCCCGAACCTACTCGCCTCAGAGCAAGTGCCCGACCACGAAGCGGTCCCTACCTGAGTAGTCTCGCTCGACGGTCGGGGCGAGGCTCGAGAAGAGCCGCAAGCAGGCCGGACCCTGCGTCTCCCCGATCTCACATGCCAATAGCCCTCCGGGCGCCAGCCACGCTGGAGCTTCCGCGGCGAGTCGCCGCAGGACGTCGAGGCCATCTTCCCCTGCGAACAGAGCCATGTGCGGTTCATGGTCGACGATGTCGACGGGAAGCACGGCGCCGGTCGCAACGTACGGCGGGTTGGCAACGATGACATCCACTTCGCCGCGCAACGAGGCCGGGAGCGGGCCGAAGAGGTCGCCGCACAAGACCGTCACTTCCAGACCTGCGCTCCTGGCGTTCTCCTCGGCCAGCTCCACCGCATCTCGGCTGGTATCGATGGCGTAGACGACCGAGTCGGCAAACGCGTGTTTGAGGGCGATGGCGAGATTGCCGCTCCCGGTTCCGACATCGACGATTGTCCGCGGATTCGCGGTCAGAGAGACCACCAGCTCGTGGAGCTCCTCGGTCTCGGGTCTCGGGATGAGGGCGCGGCGATCGACGGCAACGTCGACGCCACCGAACGGGACCGATCCCTCGAGGTACTGCAACGGCTCACCGGCCTGGCGCCGGGCCGCAAGATCGACAAAGGCAGCCTGCTCCGCAGGAGACAAATCGGGGTCCAAGATGAGCTGGGCACGGCTCCTCCCAGTGACCGCCTGCCGGAGTCTGTCGATCTCGTGGTCGGGAAGTTCGGAAGGGCGGTCCTTCCCGGTCACGACGCCGGCGAAAGCGCACGCGCCACGTCTGCCGCGTGCAACGCCTCATGCAACTCAGCGAGGTCGCCGTCGAGCACGGCGGGCAGCGTGTGCACCGTCAGCCCGACGCGGTGATCGGTGACCCGGTTCTCCTTGAAGTTGTAGGTGCGGATCTTCTCAGCGCGCTCGCCGGTGCCGACCTGCGAGCGCCGCACAGAGTCCCGCTTTCCGAGCTGCTCCTCCATCTGGATCTGGTACAGCCTGGCACGAAGAACTCGCATCGCCTTCGCCTTGTTCTGCAGCTGTGACTTTTCGTCCTGGCACGAGACCACGAGCCCAGTTGGCTTGTGGGTGATGCGCACCGCAGAATCCGTGGTGTTCACCGACTGACCGCCGGGTCCCTGGGAACGGAAGGTGTCGATTTCCAGATCGTTCTCGCTGATCTCGACCTCGACGGCCTGGGCTTCGGGGAGCACCGCCACCGTCGCAACCGAAGTGTGGATGCGACCTTGGGACTCGGTCTTGGGGACGCGTTGCACGCGGTGCGGGCCTGCCTCGTACTTGAATCGGCTGTAGGCACCCGTTCCCTTGACGGCGAACGTGGCCTCCTTGATGCCTCCTCCGTCCGACCCGGAGATCCCGATCGGATCGATCTCCCACCCATGACGTTCGGCGAACCGCTCGTACATGCGGTAGAGATCGCCCGTCCACAACGCCGCCTCGTCGCCGCCGGCAGCGGCACGCAGCTCGACGATGACGTCCTTGTCGTCGTTGGGATCCTTCGGGACCAGCAGCCGATGCAGCTCCTCGTCGAGGGTTTCCATCAACCGGTTCTTCTCCTCGACGGTCCGAGACAGGTAGGCGAGCATTTCCGCATCGTGTTCGCCTGCCGCCAGTTCGGTCGCCTCCGCCGCTTCTTGCTTGGCATCGCCATACGCCCGATACGCTTCGACGATCGGCTTCAGCTCTGCGTGGCGGGTCGCCACTTCGCGATAGCGAGCCTGATTGGTCAAGACGGCCTGATCGGCAAGGAGCTGGAGGGTGTCGTGGTATTCGTTCTCGGTCGCGTCGAGGCGGGCGCGCAGCTCGTCATCCATCGTCGACCCCGAGGTCCGTCCCGTCGTCGAGCTGCATCTCATCGGCGAGCTTCAGGTCGGTGTCGAGGTGCATCTGAGCGTCGAGCGCTGCCGCCACGATGGGACCGCGCTCATTCACCTCATCGACCTCATGCGGCTCCAGTGCCGCGAGGAGCGATGCGACTGCTACGGCGACCATGGCGTCGTCCGGCTCTTTCGTCGTGATCGCCTGAATCCAAATGCCAGGCCGAGATGCCCAGGCCATCCAGCGGTGACCGGCCGCCGCCTTGAGAACCTCGTACGAGGCGCCAGCGATCACCGGGATCAGGAGCAGTCGACCGACGATCTGCCACACGAACGGCGCAGGCGCCAGGAAGAGAAAGACGACGAACGCAACCATCGCGACGATGATGATGAACGACGTTCCGCACCTCGGGTGGCGGGGGCTGTACGCCTGCACGTGACTCGTGTCGAGCGGATCGCCGCTCTCGAAGGCGTGGATTGTCTTGTGTTCGGCGCCGTGATACTGGAAGACCCGCTGGATGTCCGGGGAGCGGCCGATCAGCCAGATGTACCCGACGATCAATCCGATCCGCAAGACGCCATCGATGATCACGAAGGCGAGATCGTTGTCGCCGACGAACCGCTTGAGGAATCCTGCCCCCAGTGCCGGAGCCAGGATGAAGAGGCCGATCGCCAGGGCGGCGGCGACGATCATCGTCAGCGTGATCTGCCACCGAGAGAGCTGTTCGTCTTCCTCCCCGGCCCGTTCTGCGGACCAGGACAAGGCGCGAAAACCCAGGGTCAGCGCCTCGCCGAGCACGAGCATGCCTCTGATCAACGGCATGCGTGCCCACCGACTCCGACTGGTCAGCGACGGCAGGTCGTTCCGTACGGCCTCGATGACGCCATCCGGCCGGCGCACGGCCACCGCCCAGGCGCCTGGAGCGCGCATCATGACACCCTCGATGACTGCCTGACCGCCGACGGAAGCGCCCGGGGGGCGGCTCAATCATGCCTCCGCGTCAGCGACGTCCTCGTCGTCGGCCGGAGTCCTGGCCGAGAGGTTGGTGTCGACGCCGACCTTGGCGTACCGCTTGCGGAAACGCTCGACCCGGCCACCGGAGTCCACCAGCTTCTGCTTGCCGGTGAAGAACGGGTGGCACTCGTTGCAGAGTTCGGCATGGATCTCGGAAACGGTGGAGTGCGTCGTGAACGTGTTCCCACACGAGCACGTGACCGTCGATTCGACGTATTCGGGATGGATATCAGTCTTCATGTTGTCCTCCAGGCTACTGGCGCAACGGGCGCTGGCTCGCAGGGCGCCGCAGCCTATTGGCCGGAATTGGCGACGCTCTCGAGGAACTCCGCGTTCGACTTCGTGCTCTTCAACCGGTCGATGAGCAGTTCGAGCGATGCGGCAGACTCGAGGGCGAGCAAAACGCGCCGCAGCTTCCAGGTCTCGGTGAGCTCACGTCGGTCGAACAACAGCTCTTCGCGCCGTGTTCCCGATGCTTCGATGTCGATGGCCGGATAGACCCGTTTGTCCGCCAGCTTGCGGTCGAGCCGCAGCTCCATGTTGCCGGTGCCTTTGAACTCTTCGAAGATCACCTCGTCCATCCGGGACCCGGTCTCGACCAGTGCCGTTCCGAGAATCGTGAGGCTTCCGCCCTCCTCGAGGTTGCGTGCGGCTCCGAAGAATCGCTTTGGTGGGTACAACGCGGTGGAGTCGACGCCACCGGACAGGATCCGCCCGGATGCCGGAGTCGCCAGGTTGTGCGCCCGGGCGAGGCGCGTGATCGAGTCGAGCAGGATCACCACGTCTGTGCCGGTCTCGACGAGCCGCTTGGCTCGCTCGATGGCGAGCTCGGACACCTGGGTGTGCTCCTCCGCCGGACGATCGAAGGTCGAGAAGATGACCTCCCCCTTGACGGAGCGCTGCATGTCCGTGACTTCCTCAGGGCGCTCGTCGACCAGGACAACCATCAAGTGGCATTCCGGGTTGTTCGTCGTGATGGAATTGGCGAGCTCCTTGAGCACGGTCGTCTTCCCGGCCTTCGGCGGAGAGACGATCAGGCCGCGCTGACCCTTGCCGATCGGGGCGATCAGGTCGACGATCCGAGCGATCATTGCATCCGAGTTGCCGTCGATCTCGAGCTTGAGACGCTCGTCGGGGAACAGGGGCGTCAGATCGGAGAACTTGTTTCGTCGGAGCGCCTCTTCGGGGTCCAAGCCATTCACGGCCAACGCGCGGACCAGCGCGGGGAACTTCTCCTGGGCGCGGGCGGGGCGAATGGGCCCCGACACGATGTCACCCTTGCGCAGACGGGTCTTGCGGACGACGTTCGCGGAAACGTAGACATCCTTCTCCCCCGGCAGGTAGCCGGTCACGCGCAGGAAGCCGTAGCCCTCGGGGAGGATGTCGAGAATGCCCTCGCGGATCTCGAGCGTGGACTCATCGATCGGCTCCCGATCCCGCCCCCCACCGCGGCGGCGTCGCCTCCGCCGACTCTGGTCGCCGTCGCGGCGAACATCCGGTGCGTCCCCGTTGTCTCCTGAGGCAGCACCTTCTTCGGTAGCCTCGGGAAGCATCTTCGGGTCGAACTTCTCGGCCTCGAGGATCGCGGTGATCAGCTTCGACTTCTGCAGCCCGGCGTGGTCGACATCGACGTCGCCAGCCATCGTGCGCAGCTGATCCAGCGGGAGTTCCTGGAGTCGAGCTCTTGTGGTGCTCATGTCGGCGAATGCCCCTTTCGAGCCATCGTGCCTGGTGTTCGGACCTGCCTCGGTCCTGCGGAAACGACCTCGTTGGTGGAAGCAGAGTCCCGGTCGCTGATCCCCGGGGACGACGCGCAGCGCGCCGCCGGAAGGGGATGGATCACGTCAGTATAGATCGGCAGGCTGGTTACTCAAGGCAAGTTGTTTGTCACCAGCCGAGCACTGCCAGCACGGGTTCGAGCCGCGGCGCCACGGGGGGCGGGAGCTCGATCCCAGCCACGGCAGTATCGGGGTCCTTGAGACCATGCCCGGTGAGGGTGCACACCACCGGGCCATCCGGGAGCTCCTCCCGGAATTTGAGAAGCCCGGCCACGCTGGCGGCACTGGCCGGCTCGCAGAAGAGCCCCTCCTCGGTGGCAAGACGGCGATAGGCAGCCAGAATCTCATCGTCTGTGACCATTTCGATCCTGCCGTTGGATTCGTCGCGTGCCGTGACCGCGCCGTCCCACGAGGCTGGGTTCCCGATCCGGATGGCCGTGGCGATCGTCTCCGGCGCATCGACGACCTCTCCGGTCACCAACGGTGCGGCACCGCTCGCCTGGAATCCCCACATCCGGGGTTTGGCGCCGATCGCCCGATACCCGGACCAATGTGCTGTGATGTTTCCGGCATTGCCGACCGGAATCGCGTGCACCGCAGGTGCCGAGCCGAGGGCGTCGACGACCTCCCACGCCGCCGACTGCTGACCCTCGATGCGGTACGGGTTCAACGAGTTGACCAGCGTGACGTCGTGGGTTGCGGTGAGCTCGAGCACCACCGCGAGCGCATCGTCGAAGTTTCCGGAGATCGGCACGACATGAGCCCCATGGGCGAGAGCCTGCGCCAGCTTGCCTGCAGCGACTTTGCCTGCCGGCAGAACGACGATGCATGCGACGCCGGCACGTCCGGCGTACGCAGCTGCGGACGCGGACGTGTTCCCCGTGGAGGCACAGGCGACCGCGCGGGCCCCCTCCTCAACGGCCTTCGAGACCGCCATGGTCATCCCGCGGTCCTTGAACGACCCCGTGGGGTTCGCCCCGTCGAACTTCAAGAACACCGGCCGATCGACATCGGTCGACAGCCGTTCGGACGGAACGAGCGGGGTCCCTCCCTCCAAGAGGGTCACGACCGGGGTGGTGTCGCTCACCGACAGTCGGTCGCGGTACCGCTCGATGATGCCGGGCCAGCTCACGGCTCGTCGCTCTCGACCCGAAGCACGGCAGCCACGTGGCGCACCGCTTCGATCCCGGCGATGGCCGCGACTGCCCGGCGCTGGTCCCGTTCGTAGGCGCGATGGGTCACGATCAAGAGGACGGCCTCGCTCCCCTCGCCGTCTTGCCACACCGACTTGATGGACACCCCGGAGTCGCCGAAGGCACCGGCAATCTGGGCGAGCACACCCGGGCGGTCGTCGACCTCGAGACGGACGTACCACTTCGTCGACACGTCGCCGAAGTCGACCAGGTCCGCTGAGGACAGCCGAATGCGTGGCGCCACTTGAGCGCCTGCCAGCATCTCGCGGGCGGCATCGATCACGTCACCGAGGACGGCGGTCGCGGTCGGCTCCCCACCGGCCCCGGGTCCCGCGAACAGCAGCGACTCGATCGACGGGCCCTCGATGAAGATGGCGTTGGTCGCGCCCCGGATCGCAGCAAGAGGATGCTCCACCGGAAGCAGCACGGGATGCACACGGGCACTGACTCCTGCGGGCTCGCGCTCGGCGACTGCGAGGAGCTTGATGACGTACCCGAAGTCTGCGGCGAAGGCCACATCGACCATCGAGATCGACTCGATGCCTTCGCGGTACACGTCGTCGAGACCGACCCATGTTCCGAAGGCCAGCGACGCCAGAATGGCTGCCTTGGCCGCGGCGTCGGCGCCCGAGACGTCGGCCGTCGGATCCGGTTCGGCATATCCGAATTCCTGGGCGCCTGCCAGAGCGTCGCCATAGGTGCTGCCCCGCTCCGCCATCTCCGTGAGGATGTAGTTCGTGGTCCCGTTGACGATCCCGAGTACGCGATCGACCGGTTCGCCGGCAAGCGTTTCGCTGAGGGGGCGGATGATCGGGATGGCACCCCCGACGGCGGCCTCGAAGAGGAGCGGGACTCCGCTGCGCTCAGCGGCCGCGATCAGCTCCGGCCCGCGGGACGCGATCAATTCCTTGTTGGCGGTCACGACCGGCTTCCCGGCCTCGAGCGCAGCAAGCACGAGGTCGCCTGCAGGAACGACGCCCCCCATGACCTCGACGACGAGATCGACGTCACCGGCCGTGACGACCGAGGCGGCATCCTCGGTCAACACACCGTCCGGCACCGTGAAGGCACGCCGTCGGGTTGCGTCACGCACCGCGATGCGTGCGACATCGAGCTGGAGGGCGGTCTTGGCGGCGATGACGTCGTGATCGTCGACCAGGCGCCGAATCAAGGCACCGCCAACCGTGCCCGCACCGAGAATGCCGATACCGATGGACCGCTGCATGGTTCCCGGCACGTTAGGCGCGGATGGCTCAAGCTCCGCCACACACGTGCCGTAGCGTGAGTGACGTGTCAGAACCCGGACTGCTGACCAGGGACCTCGCAGCCGCGACCCGCTCCGGTCCTTTCGATCACCTGCGCGACGCGGGCGTAGTTGTGCTTGTCTTCCTCGTCGTCCCAACCGTGGGCGCGATCAGCGAGCACGCCGGTCACCGCGTCCTCTGGCTCACGACCCTCATCGTCGCCGCAAGCACCCTCGCATTGGCACTCCCCGTCTCCGCCCGTTTGCTAGCGCTCCACCGCCCCGTTCTGCCTCTCGTCGCGGCCTGGGTGCTCGCTGTCTCGATGCTTCTCTCGCTGCTGGCAAACAGCCCCAGGGTGGACGCCGGCTATTTCTGGACGGGTGCTGCCTTCGTCGGAGCCGCACTCGCATCATCGGTGGCCGTGATGGATGAGGGGCGTGTCGTGCGCTTCGTCACCGCTCCTCTTCTCGGTGCTGCGGCTCTGCAGGCCGTCCTCATGGCCGCCCAAACGGTCACCGGCAACCCCTTCGGGTTGCGTCTTGTCGAGCCGGGCGTCGAACTCTCCGTCATCGACGGGATCCTCCGGCCGCAGGGGACGATGGGGCACGTCTTCGAACCCGCTCTGTTTGCGACCGTTGCCCTCGCGGCCGCTGCCGTGTGCGCCCGTCGCATCGGCAGCCACCCGCTGTGGCTCTTCTTGATCGGCGTTGCCGCCGGAACAATCTCCTTGTCGTTGTCGCGAACGGCCCTGCTTGCAGCCGTGGTGCTCGTCGTCGGCCTCGTTCTCGCACATCGCAGGGGCACGGCTGGTGCCCGCAACGTGGCCGCAGCCATCGCGATCGGAGTCGTGGCGGCTTCGGTGTTCGTCGCACCCGGATGGATGACCAAGGCCGAACACTCGGCATCAACCAACCTCGATGAGCTGTCGCTCGGGCGTGTCACGCTGATGCGCCAGGCGATCGAGATCATCGGGGATCATCCACTGATTGGCGTCGGCACAGCGTCCTATTTGCGCGTCTTGGGCGAGGAGTACGAACCTGATCCCGACCACCCGTTCTCGGTCCACAACGCATCGCTGCGCTTGATGGCAGATCTCGGAATCCCCCTCGGCCTGCTCGTCACTGCGCTCATCATCGGCGCGGGAGTCCAGGCGTTTCGAGCCGGCACCCTTGCCGCGACGGCCTTCACCGCCATGGCTCCATGGCTGGTGTTCGACATCAACTACTACGACCGGATCTCCGGGCATCTGCTGTTTGGCGTGTGGCTCGGTGTGGTCGCCTATGCAGTGCTGCGCGGCCGTCACGCGTCGCGGGCCATCAAGTCCTCGTAGGTCTCGCGGCGCACTACGACGCGCGATGCTCCACCGCGAGCGAAAACGACCGCGGGCCGCAGCACCATGTTGTAGTTGGAGCCCATCGCATGCCCATACGCACCGGTGACCGGAGTCGCCAGCACATCGCCGACGACCACGTCTTCCGGGAGGTTGGCCTCGTGCACGATCACGTCGCCACTCTCACAGTGCTTGCCGACGACCCGGACCCGCAGCGGCCGATCCCGGTCGGTTGCGCGGGGCAAGAAGGCCTCATAGCCGCTGTCGTACAACACCGGCCGTGGGTTGTCGCTCATCCCACCGTCGACGGCGACATAGGTGCGCACGCCGGGAACGGCCTTGATCGTGCCGACGGTGTACACGGTGACGGCGGCGCCGGCCACGATTGCCCGCCCCGGCTCGGCGACCACATTCGCCGAGACACCGGCAGCCGCACACGCGGCATGGATGGTCTCCGCCCATGCTGCGATCGATGGCGCCTCTTCACCGGTGACATACGGCACACCGAGACCTCCTCCGATCGAGAACTCCGGAAGGCCTCGGGCCTTGATGAACGGAGCGAGGGTCTCGACTGCCCTGGCGAACGATCCGACGTCAAAGACCTGACTGCCGATGTGCGCATGGATCCCGACCAGTTCGGCGGTTGACGATGACCGCAGACGGTCAACCGCATCGGCCGCGGCACCCGAAGCGAGACCGAAGCCGAATTTCGAATCCGCCCTGCCGGTCTCGAGATACTCATGCGTGTGGGCATCGATGCCCGGGTTCACCCTGACCAGCACCCTGGGGACCCGGTGTCCTGACGCAACGAGCCGCTCGATGCGATCGATCTCCTCCATCGAGTCGATCACAACGCGGCCGACGTCCGCTCCGAGGGCCATCTCCAGCTCATGGAAGGACTTGTTGTTTCCGTGCAGGATCAGCCGCTCGGCTGGCACGCCTGCCCTGAGCGCAACATGGAGCTCGCCTCCGGTGGCGACGTCGATCCACATGCCCTCCTCATGCGCGAGGCGCGCCATGGCCGTGCAGAGGAAGGCCTTCGCTGCGTACGCGACCCCCTCGCCGAACGCCGCGACCGCCTCCCCACAGCGGCGGCGAAGATCGTCCTCGGCGTACACGAAGAGGGGGGTGCCGTGCTCGGCAGTGAGGTCGATCACGTCACACCCGCCAATTGCCAGGCGCCCGTCACGCACCTCCGAATCATCGGGAAGCAGTGGTCGGGGCACGGGACCCACGGGCATCACATTCGGTCCGGTACTTCGATCCCAAGCAGATCCAGGATTCGCTCCAGCACTCGCAGCGCGCTGACCACGATCGCCAGCCACGATGCTTGCCTGCCGGGATCCGATTCGCTCAGGATGTGATTGACCTCGTAGAACCGGTTGAACTCGCCGACGAGCTCATACGCGAATTCAGTCAGCGTGTTCGGTGCCCGCAACTCTGTGGCCCGAGCGACCGCCTCAGGAAGCCGGACCAGACGGAGGCACAGCGTCCGCTCGGTGTCGTTCGCAGCGGGCATCACCGAACCCGGGCCGAGTCCGCGCTGCTCGGCGTTGCGCACGATGGACTTCATCCGCACCGCCCCGTACTGCAGGTACGGGCCCGTCTTGCCCTCGAACGACGTGAAGCGGTCCACGTCGAAGACATAGTTCGAGGTCCGGTGGTTGGAGAGGTCGCCGAACTTGAGCGCGGCGAGTCCGACGGCTGCCGCGATGCGGGACCGTTCCTCGTCGGGATACGTCAGAGCGAACTCGGCCTCATCGAGTCGCCTCTGCGCCGCATCCGTCACCAGCGCAATCAGATCCTCGAGGCGGAGAACACCACCCTCCCGCGTCTTGAAGGGCTTGCCATCCTCACCATTCACCGTACCGAATGCGATGTGCTCGAGAAGGATCGGTTTCGGTGCGATCGCACCTTTGCGCGCTGCTCGGAACACCTGCTCGAAGTGCAGCGATTGTCGGGCGTCGACGACGTAGAGCATCGCATCCGCGTGGAGCTCGTCGACGCGGGCCTCGACAGTTGCAAGGTCGGTCGTGCTGTACAGATACGATCCATCGGATCTCGTGAGCAGCAGCGGCGGCATCTCTGTGGCGTCGTCTGGGCGAGCAACGTCGACGATCAACGCACCATCAGACTCCACCGCGACGCCGTCGTCGACCAGCCGGGTGATCATCTGGGCGATTCGATGCTGGACCGTACTCTCCCCCCAATAGAGGTCGAACGCCACACCGAGAGCATCGAAGTCCTGACGCTGCCCGGCAACGGAGGTGTCGCGGAAGTGTTGCCACAGGGCGACATATCCGGGCCGGCCTCGTTGGAGCTCGAAGGTTGCTCTCCGCGCCCGCTCAGCCACGTCGGGATCGGCTGCAGCGCGAGCGGTGATCACCGGGTACATGTCAGACAACTCGTCGAGGGTCACAGGCGATTCGTCCGGATACCCGCCGGTGGAGTCGCGATCGAAGTACGGCAGGGTTGGATCCCGGTCCTCGAGCTCGATGATCAGTTGTCCGACCGGCATCCCCCAATCACCCATGTGGATGTCTCCAAAGACGCGGTGCCCGACGAAGCGAAAGAGTCGCTTGAGACTCTCGCCGATGATCGCGGCACGGAGATGTCCAACGTGGAGCGACTTGGAGAGGTTGGGCCCGCCGTAATCCACGACGACCGTCAGGGGATCGTCGACGATAGGCACCCCAACCCGCTCGTCGTCGCTCAGCGCTGCGGTGTACCCGGCGAGGAACCCGTCATCGACCGTGATGTTGATGAATCCGGGCCCGGCAACCGACAGATCCGTGAAAGGGGAGCGGTCGTCGATGGCGTCGATGATCGCTTGGGCCAGATCGCGCGGGGCAGCGCCCCGTGCCTTTGCGGCCGTCATGGCTCCGTTGTTCTGGAACTGCGCCAGCTCAGGGCGCTGGGATCGCACGACCTCACTGCCCGCAGGGTCGAGCCCGAGCGACTCGTAGGCATCGGCGAAGCGCTTGCTGAGATCGGTGGTGAGGGACATCACAATCGTCGATCGGTGGGCGTGGACTCAAAGCTACCCGGCACGCCCACGGTACAATCTTCCGGCCGCGCCCCAGTAGCTCAGGGGAGAGAGCACCGGCCTCCGGAGCCGGGAGCGCAGGTTCGAATCCTGCCTGGGGCACCAACCGACCGCATCACCGCCTGCGCACGAACCGCATCCCTGTGGCACCGGGTCCTGTACCCTCCGTTTTCGCGTTCAAGGGGCTCCGTTGCGACCGATCTGGAAAGGCGCCATCTCGTTCGGGCTCGTCACGATCCCGGTGGGCCTCTACTCGGCCACCGAGAACAAGCGACCGAAGTTCCGGCAGCTCCGCCAGTCGGATCATTCGCGGGTCAAGTACAAGCGGGTGGCCGAGTCCGACGGGCACGAAGTGCCCTACGAGGACATCGTCAAGGGCTACGAGATCGACAAGGGTCGCTACGTGGTCTTCTCTGCCGAAGAGCTCGAAGGCATCATGAAGGGTGCAAGCGGCGGGGTGGTCGACGTGATCCAGTTCGTCGATCAGGCCGATATCGACCCGATCTACTACCGCAGCTCGTACTACCTGGCGCCGGAGAAGACGGGAGCCAAGGCCTACGCGATCCTGGTCAATGCGCTGGGCGACAAGACGATGGTGGGCATTGCCAAGGTGGCGCTCCGGGAGCGGGAGTACCTCGCAACGTTGCGTGCAGACGATGGCGTCATCGTGTTGGAAACCATGTATTGGCCCGATGAGATTCGCGAGCCACATTTCGAGAGTCTCGAGGAGGAGATCGAGGTCCGCGACGACGAGGTGAAGATGGCGGCGATGATCATCGACAACCTCACCGGCACCTTCGATCCGTCCATGTGGCACGACGAGAGCCGCGAAGCCGTCCTGGCCGCCGCCGAGAAGAAGGCCCAAGGCGAAGAGATCGTGGCGCCCGAGCAACCGCAAGCCACCGGCGTCGTCGACCTGATGGAGGCCCTCAAGGCATCCGTCGAAGCCACGAAGGCAGCCGCCGGCTGAGCAGTGGCATCGGCACTCCCGCCGCAGAGGCGATCCGGGCCGCTCAGCCGTTCGTTCGCAGCTTGTCGATCTGGCCCTGCAGCCCCTGGATGCCGCTGCTCAGGATTCCGCCGAGTCGCCACTTCAGGATCGGAGTCAGCGGCCGCATCCAGGCCTTGAGCTCGCAGCCGAAGGTGTACGTCACGTGCGTACGGTCCTCGCCGACCGCAGACAGCGCGAAGTCCTCCACCACCGACTCGAAGCCCGGCAGGTTGGCGTCGAGAATCGTGAACGACCACCGAGTGGGCTCTTCCCATGCCACGATGCGCTCGTTCACCTTGAAGAGGTCGACATGGGCCCAGCGCGTTGCCCCAACTCCAGTCGCGACATCCGATGTGGTGCGGCACTCCTTCGCGGGCACATACCACTCGGGCCACCGCTCGTTGTCGGTCAGCACTGCCCACGCCTCTTCCGGCGTCGCCGTGAGGGTCACCTCGTTGCAGAGGCGGAACGGGGCATCCGCAACGAAATCGGTCTCACGTGGAGTGAGCGCAGGCATGCCGCGAGGCTAGGGCGCTGTGCCGTCCCCTGCGAGCCGGCGTCTGATCACGCGCCGAGCTCTTCGGCCACGAGGCGGGCGACCAGCGCACCGTCGAGGTCGGCGCCAGACTTCATCACGACACCGATCACCTGACCTCTCTGGTTCGCACCCGTGGCCCCGGTGGATGCAATGACCTCGTGGACGAGCGCCCGGGTTTCCGCCTCACCCATTTGCTGAGGCAAGAAGCGCGACAAGTAGTCGATCTCGTACGAGAGCTGATCGGCGTGCTCGGCACCGCGGTCGCCCGCGGCCCGAAACTCGGAGCGCGCCTTGTCCATCTTCTTGACGTACGCCGCAATCGTCCGCACGTAGAGATCGTCGTCGATCGCTCCGGAGAACCCCTTCGCCTTCGTTGCGACGCCGACCTCGGCCTCGATCTGACGAATGACGTTGACCGTCGCCTTGTCACCAGCCTTCAGTGCAGCCGTCCGTTCCGTGGTCAGTGTGTCCTTGATCGTCATGACCCCATTCTGGTGCCCATGTGCGGGCAAACCGACCCGACAGCCTGTCGGAACCCGCTTGCGGCGGGAGCCCACAACCCAATACCATGTGCCCTCTCGGGCACCCGCGAACTGGTTGACAGTGGGGGCCCTTTGTGAAAACATTCACTTTCACAAAGACACCTGCTGTCCGTTGACGACAAACGGAGGACAAGAAACGTGCTGACGGTCACCGATTGGCGGGAACTCTCTGCATGCCGCGATTCTGACCCCGAACTCTTCTTCCCGATCGGTACCACGGGCATCGCCCTCGACCAGATCGAACTGGCCGTCGCCATCTGCGGCATCTGCAACGTTCAGGAGGAATGCCTGCAGTACGCCCTGGAGACGAACCAGGAAGCCGGGGTGTGGGGCGGCTTCCCTGAAGACGACCGCAGGCGACTCCGCAAGCGCTGGCTCGCCGAACGTCGCCGGCAACGCCGCGCCAGCTGAGCGCCCCTCCGCAGGACGCCTAGCCCGAGCCCGCGAAACCGACCTCGCGCCGCTGGGCTCGCTCGATTTCAACGAAGGCAACGCCTGCAACCACGATGCCGTGGCTGTGACCTGTGGCATCGGTGAGCCAGAGGACCGAATCACCTGCTTCGATCGCCGCCGTGAAGGCCTTGGCAACGTCGGCAGTCTCATCCATTTCGAGCTCGAGCTCGCGTGCCGAAGACATTCCGATCTTGACCGTGGTGGTGTCACTCATGGGTACCTCACTCGACTCTGCGGTCAACGAATGACCAGCTCGGGATGGGAACGCAGACGCGGCTGGCGGGCCTCGACCTCGTCGGCGAGGGCCGCGAAAGCCGCCGTGGCATCTCCTGAGGGATCAGCGACCGTCACCGGCACGCCGGAATCGGCGCCCTCGCGCAGCGCTGGAACCAGAGGAATCTGACCGAGCATCGGAACCTCGAGTTCCTCTGCGAGTCGCGCTCCCCCTCCGCTGCCAAACAACGGATACCGGGTGCCGTCGTCGCCGGTGAACCACGCCATGTTCTCCACCACCCCGAGGATCTCCTGGTTCACCTTGCGCGCCATGAGCCCTGCCCGCTTGGCGACCCGTTGCGCGGTCGGCTGAGGAGTCGTCACGACGATGGCCTGAGACTTCGGGAGGAACTGGCTGATCGAGATCGCGATGTCTCCCGTCCCCGGGGGCATGTCGATCAACAGGTAGTCCGGATCACCCCAGTGCACGTCGGCCAGGAACTGCTCGAGCGCCTTGTGCAGCATCGGACCGCGCCAGATGACGGCCTGGTCCGGCTGGACGAAGAAGTCCATCGACATGACGCGTACGCCGTGCGCCTCTGGGGGCAGCAGCATGTTCTCGATCACGGTGGGGTCGCGGTCGACACCCAGCATCTTGGGGATGCTGAACCCCCACACATCGGCATCGATCACCCCGACCGTCTTGCCGAGACCGGCGAGGGCAACACCGAGATTCGCCGTGACCGACGACTTTCCGACGCCGCCCTTCCCCGACGAGATGGCGATCACCCGGGTCGGAGAGCCAGGACCACCGAGGGTGATGCCGCGCTCCCCTCCGCCGTGCACGGCCGAGACCACGGCCTGGCGCTCTGTCTCCGACATGACGGTGAACTCGGTCGTCACAGAAGACACTCCAGTAACGCTCATCGCCGCGGCGGTGACGTCGGCCTCGAGCTCGTCTTGGAGCGGGCACCCCGGGACCGTGAGCGCGATTACGACGCTGACTCGACCGTCGGCGTTGACGTCGAGCTCGCGGACCATGTTGAGCTCCGCCAGGGACCGATGGATCTCCGGATCCTCGACGCGCCCGATGGCATCGCGAACGGCTGCTGGGTCGGCCACGGTGGCTCCTCTCCGGTGTACCTGGAGCGCGATGTTAGGAAGGGCCCGGATCCTGACCGCCCTCGCCGCCACGCGGCTCTAACGACCATCCCGGTGGTGTTTAGAGTTGGGGCAGATGGACACCACACAGTTCGACCGGCAGGTCGGGGAGCTGGCTTCTTCGCTGGGCGACGCAACGCGCCGCGGCATCTACATCGCGGTGCGGGAGTCGCCGGATGCCACCACGGCGGCAATGGTTGCTCGCTTGTTCGAAATCCACCCCAACGTCGCCAGACACCACCTCGATCGGCTCGTCGCCGATGGCTACCTTCAAGTCACCCGCCGCCGTGCCGGCGAACGCCGGGGTCCCGGAGCAGGGAGGCCTGCAAAGCATTACGAGCCGACCGAGAAGACGGTTGCCGTCCAGTTCCCCGCGAGGAGATACGACCTGCTCGCCGAACTGCTCGCCAGGGTTGTCGAACGACTTGCGCCGGACGATGCAGGGGACGTCGCCGAGGAGATCGGTCGAGAGTTTGGAGGAGAACTCGCTGCTGAGATCGGTCTTCCAGAAGACGCCGGGTACGAGGCAGCTGCCAAGGCCGTTGCCGGTGCGATGATCGGCGTTGGGTTCGAGACGGAGGTTCGCCCCGGCGACCAGGTGTTGGTGACGCACTTCTGCCCATTCGGTGAGACGGCGAGCAAGCATCCCGATCTGGTGTGCCGCCTCGACCAGGGCATCGTGCGCGGGCTCATGGAGGCGGCCCATCACGAGGCCGTCGCCATCGTCAGCCCTCACGACACGCCGGACGAGAATTGCACCACGGAACTCTGAGTGGCATGGATCGAGACGCTGCGCGAGGACGGCTGGGAAGGTGACCTCGCCGCGCTCTACGAACTGGTCGGGGATACCGAGCACGGTCGCGTCGACAACATCCTCCAGATCCATTCGCTGAACCCGAAGGCGATGGCCGCGCATCAGCAGCTCTACACCTCAGCGATGTCCGGAACGGGGTCGCTGCGGAAGGTGGATCGTGAACTGATCGCCCTCGTCGTCTCCCAGATCAACGAGTGCCACTACTGAGTCACCCATCATCGGCGCGGTCTGCGCCGGTTACTCAAGGACGACGAGTTGCTGGACCGCATCGAGGTCGATTGGACGACTGCGGGTCTCACCGAGCGCAGAACGGCCATGCTGCGCTATGCCGACAAGCTGACCAGAACTCCATCCGCGATGACCGCAGAGGATGTCGCTCGACTGCGCGCGACCGGCTATACCGACCGCGACGTCCTCGACATCGCAGAGGTCACTGCGTACTACGCCTACGTCAACCGCATCGCGGATGGGCTCGGCGTTCAGCTGGAGTCGTGGTTACCCGACAACTGACCAAGTCCTTCCACGAACGACGCCATCTCCGCCACCGTCGTCAGACGGACCACACTCAGGTGGCTCCACGTCCGATCGTTGAGGAATCCCTCGTACTTCGCTCGAGTAGGACCGTGCCTGGTCCATGCCCAAACGATGATGTTCTTCTCAGGGTCGGTGTGGTAGAGGTTCGTCCACGGTTCCCGGTTGCCGTTCCACAACTCCTCACGGGTTACGACACGGCGTAGCGTTCGGACAACGACTCGGACCATCACGATCGGACGCGACAGATCGATCCACACCACCGTGTCTGCGCTCGGCCAGACCAGCTGGGCGACGCCGTCGCTGGTGGAGTTCCCATCGACGACCCAGCGCTCGCCTGCCGCGAACTCGGCTACCTCGGAGCGGAAGACATCATCCGCCTTCTGATGCCAGTCCGGCTGGTGAAAGAGGCCATCGAGCTCCAGCATCGGCACCTCGAGGCGCTGCGCGATCGTGCGTGCCATGGTCGTCTTGCCAGACCCGCTCGAACCGATCACCGAAATCCGTTGCACGGGACCATTCAATCGCACCGGCGACTGAGGGTCACGATCAGTTCGCCGCCATCTCGCGGATGACCATGTGGAGGATTCCACCGTTGCGCAGATAGTCGACCTCGATGGGCGTATCCACGCGGGCCGTCGCCGCAAAGGCCACCTCCGTTCCATCACCACGTCGTGCAGTGACGGTCACGTCCTGGCGAGGCCTGAGGTCATTGCCGACCGCGATGGAGTAGACCTCAGCGCCGTCCAGACCGAGCGAGTCGGCGCTCTCCCCCGCAGGGAGCGTGAGCGGCAGGACGCCCATCATCACGAGGTTCGAACGATGGATCCGTTCGAAGCTCTCGGCAATCACTGCCAGGACACCCAGCTCGAACGTGCCTTTGGCGGCCCAGTCCCGCGACGAACCCATTCCATAGTCCTTCCCGGCGAGCACGAGCAACGGCACGCCGGCTGCGCGATAGTTGAGACTGGCCTCGTACACCGACTTCACAGTGCCGTCCGTGAAGTCCGTGGTCCAGCCTCCCTCGGTTCCTGGCGCCAGGTCGTTGCGGACGCGCACGCTGGCGAACGTGCCGCGCGTCATGATGCGGTCGTTCCCGCGCCGTGATCCATACGAGTTGAACAACGCGGGTTCGACTCCCTGATCGCGCAGGTACCGACCCGCCGGTGAGCTCTGAGCAATCGCGCCCGCAGGACTGATGTGATCCGTCGTGACCGAGTCACCCAGCTTCAACAACACCCGGGCGCCTGCAATCGGAGCGATCGGCGCCGGCTCCGACCCCAGGTCGAGGAAGAAGGGAGGCTCCTGGACGTAGGTCGAGGCCTCATCCCACGCGTACAACGACCCATCAGGCGTATCGATGGTCCGCCACTCGTCTGAGCCTGAAAAGACCTCTCCGTACTCCAGGATGAACTGGTCGGTGCGCACCGCAGCCGCGACCGTCACATCGATCTCCTCCTGGCTTGGCCAGAGGTCTGCGAGGAACACGTCGCTTCCATTGGTGTCACGACCGATCGGCTCGGTCGCCAGGTCGATGTCGACGGTGCCCGCGATGGCATACGCCACGACGAGCGGCGGCGACGCGAGATAGTTCGCACGAACGTCAGGGTTGATCCGCCCCTCGAAGTTCCGATTCCCCGACAGTACCGAGGCGACCACGAGGTGCTCGTTCTGGATTCCAGCGGCGATTGGCTCTGGGAGTGGCCCGGAGTTCCCGATGCACGTCGTGCAGCCGTAGCCCACCGTGTAGAAGCCGAGCGCTTCGAGGTCCGTGTCGAGTCCTGCGGCGGCCAGGTAGTCGGTGACGACCCTTGAGCCGGGTGCTAGCGAGGTCTTGACCCAGGGTTGGCGAGTGAGGCCCAGAGCCCGAGCCTTGCGAGCCACGAGGCCGGCCCCGACCATCACGTCCGGGTTCGACGTGTTGGTGCACGACGTGATCGCGGCGATCACGACGTCGCCGTCTCCGAGCTCGAAGGTGGTGTCTGCGTACTCCACCGTGACGTGCGCCCCGGCCTCCGCCCCAGCAGGCCGCAGCCCATCGACATCTGCGCCCCATTGCGCCTTCATCCGGTCCAGGTCGATCCGATCCTGCGGCCGCTTCGGACCAGCGAGCGCCGGGCGCACCGTCGCCATGTCGAGCTCGAGATCTGAGCTGTACGTGATCGTGCGGCCGTCATCGCGCCACAGGCCCTGGTGTCTGGAGTACTGCTCAACCGTCTCGACCAGCGCCTCGTCCCTTCCCGTGAGCCGCAGGTACTCGATGACCCGGTCGTCGACGGGGAAGAACCCGACCGTTGCCCCGTATTCGGGCGCCATGTTGGCGATCGTTGCCCGATTCGCGACCGGCATGTCCGTCAGGCCCGGTCCGTAGAACTCGACGAACTTGCCGACCACGCCGTGACGCCGCAGCATCTCCGTGACCCGGAGGACGAGATCGGTGGCCGTTGCCCCCTCCCCGAGGGCTCCCGTGAGCCGGAAGCCGACGACTTCGGGAAGCAGCATGTAGATCGGTTGACCGACCATCACCGCTTCGGCTTCGATGCCACCGACGCCCCAGCCGACAACGCCGAGACCGTTGATCATCGTGGTGTGCGAGTCGGTTCCGACCAGCGAATCGGGATACAGCGTGCCGTCGTGATCCCACACCACCTTCGCCAGGTACTCGAGGTTGACCTGGTGAACGATGCCGGTCGCAGGCGGCACAACCCGGAAGTTGTCGAACGCGGTCTGGCCCCACTTCAGGAACTCATAGCGCTCACGGTTCCTGAGGAACTCCTGCTCGCTGTTGATCTGGATAGCGAGCGGACTGTTGAACGCATCCACCTGCACGGAGTGATCGATCACGAGATCGGAAGGCACCTGGGGATTCACCTTCGCAGCCGCATCCACATCACCGGTCATCCGCACGACCGCCGCCCGCATCGCGGCAAGGTCGACAACGGCGGGGACTCCTGTGAAATCCTGGAGCACGACGCGCGCCGGTTTGTAGGCGACTTCCTGGGTTCCGACCTTCGTCGCGTCGTACTGGGCGACGGCACGCACCTCCTCGTCGCTCACGACACGACCGTCGTGATTGCGCAGCACACTCTCGAGGAGCACCTTGATGGTGTACGGCAGGGCGTCGATGTCGCCAACGTCGCGCAGGGCGCCGATGCGGACGATCGTGCGCGTCCCGCCGGGCGTCTCGATCACTTCTCGGGCAGCAAACGGGTCGTGGCTCATTGGTGACCTCTTCTCAGCGTTCACGAGTATCAATAGACCCTACAAACCGGCATCCTGCGCGATCCCGGGTCGGGATCGCCCTCGGTTTCGGCGTGGCGGAAAGAAACGCACTTCTTGCGGTGCGGTCAATCACCCCAGAAGCGCTGTTCCCGCCAGGGGTCGCCGTACATGTGGTAGCCGTTGCGCTCCCAGAAGCCGGGCTGGTCCTCCGACGTGACGGTGAAGCCCCGTACCCACTTGACGGACTTCCAGAGGTACAGGTGGGGGACCACAAGCCGTAGCGGTGCGCCGTGGTCGGCGGTCAGCGCAGTGCCATCGAAGCTGTGGGCGAAGAGATTGTCCTCCCGTACGAAGTCATCGATGGGAAGGTTGGCGGTGAACCCGTGATACGCATGGACCAGTACATGGGTGGCACCCGGCGAAGGCTCGACGAGGTCCCAGACCGCGGCGACCGACACACCTTCCCAGGCCGTGTCGAGCTTCGACCACTTGGTCACACAGTGAATGTCGGCGACGGTCTGCGAATGGGGAAGCTCCGAGAACGCCTCCCATGTCCAACGCCGGTCCTCGGCAACGAGCCCACCTACGGTGAAGTCCCACGTGTCCAGGTCGACGTCGGGAACGACTCCGGCGTGCAACACCGGGAATCGGTCCGTCAGGTATTGGCCAGGCGGTACCCGGCCACGGTCGACCCCTGCAGCAGCAAGCTCGGCCTGAGATCGCTTGATGAAGCTCATGGGAACCAACGGTACCGATGCTCTGGTGCCTGCGCGACGTCGGATCACGACGTCCGAACATCGGGGATATGCGGCAGGCGGCACTACCTTGCGCACCATGAAACGGCTGCTGGTCCTCGGGTTCGTCGCCGCATTGGGAGCGGCGGCTTGCACCACCGCGACCCAGCCAGAGGCATCCGTCCCTGCCGGGGCGGGGACCCTCCAACAGGGCGGCGCGAGCGGACCAAGCGGCTCGGATCCGGCGCCCGATTTCTCGGTCCCGACCATGGCTGGCGGCACCTTCTCGCTGACCGAGCATCTGGAAACCGACGGCCGGCCGGTGTTCCTCAACCTCTGGGCATCGTGGTGCTTCCCCTGCCGAGAGGAAATGCCTGCCATCAACGAGTCGTCCTCGCGTCATCCCGGCATCAAATTCGTCGGGGTAGCCGTCCAGGACTCGGCAAACGCCGCGGCTGACTTCGCTGCCGAGATCGGTGTCACGTACGAGTTGGGATTCGACGAGGACGACGCCGTCGACGACCGGTACTCCCCGCTTGGATTGCCTGCCTCATACATCATCTCGGCAGACGGCCTCATCCTCGAGCGGATCTTCGGGGGGGTCACCGTCGAGATGCTCGACGGCAAGTTCGCCTCTTGGTTCGGTTGATCAGCCGACGGTGACGAGAGCGTCGCCAGGAGCAACCACGTCGCCGACCTGGACGTGCACGGCGGTCACCGTTCCCGAGACGGGTGCGAGCACGGGAATCTCCATTTTCATAGACTCGAGCGTCAGCAGTTCGGCGCCGGCAGCTACCTCTTCACCCGGCGCAACCGAGGTTGTCCAGACCTTCCCGACCATCTCGGCCGTCACCTCCACGTCAGCGGCCCGTCCAATCCGGGTGGCGTTTCTCCACGAATGCCGATACCCCCTCCGCTGCATCCTCGGTCATGGCGATCGCGGTCAGCCCGGTGTGCAGGTGATCGAGCGCCGTGTCCACGTCCATGTCGGCGACGGCGTAGAACGCTGACTTGCCAAGCGCGATGGCGGCTGGGCTCTTGGCAAGAAGGGCGGCAACCGTGGCATCGACCGTCCGGTCGAGATCGTGGCGTGCGACCACCTGGTTGACGATGCCGAGCCGTTCGGCTTCGACAGCGTCGAAACGCCGCCCGAGGAGCATCATCTCGAGGAGGGCCCTCCGCGGTACGAGCGGTTGCAGGACGGCGGTGATCATCATGGGCCACAGACCGACGTCGATTTCGGGCGTCCCCAGTGCCGCGTCATCGACGGCCACGGCGATGTCGCTGGCCGCCACCAGCCCGAATCCCCCGCCGAGAGCGTGCCCGTTCACCCGAGCAACGATCGGTTTCGCACACCTGCGCATGGCACGTACGAGATCTACCAGGGCGCCCCGCCCGGCGTGACCGGCGAGCGGAGCATCGACGAATCCGCTCGCCAGGTCTCCGCCTGCCGAGAAGGCTCTGTCCCCTGCACCGGTGAGGACGATCACGCGGGCCTCCGGGTCTTGGCATGCCCGCCGCATTGCCTCGGCCAATTCACCCATCACCGCGTTGGACAACGGGTTGCGCCGCTCGGGATCGTTCAGGGTGATCGTGGCCCGCCGTTCGGACACTACGTAGTCGACCATGCGAGCAGGCTACCGCCCACCGTGCAGGCCCGCGAAAAGGGCTCGATACGGAGCAGCCGACCGGGGCTATCGTCGGCCCATGCTGTGGATCCTGCTGGTGATCGGCATTGCGGTCATCGTCGGCCTGCTGCGCGGGGGGAAGCTGCGGAATCTCACAGAGATCTCCGTCAGCGGCTGGTGGCTGCTGCTCGTCGGCTTCGGCATGCAGCTGGCTGCAGTCCTGATTCCGTCGTCGCGCCAGTCGCTGGCAGTGACCCTCGTCCTCGTGAGCTACCTCCCCCTGCTGCTGTTCGTGGTGCTCAACCGCAATTCCGCCGGGATGTGGGTGGCAGGAATCGGCATCTTGATGAACTTCACGGTGATCGCCCTCAATGGAGGGATGCCCGTACTGCCCGAAGCCGTGGTGCTCGCGGGCGGAAGTCCCGATCTGGTGCTCGGCGCCAAGCACGTCGTGCTGGACGAAGCAACCCGGCTGCCCTTCCTCGCCGACATCATCCCGCTGCCTCGCAACGTGATATCGCTCGGGGACGTGTTCCTTGCCATCGGAATCGGGGTGTTTCTCGAGGACCAGCTCCGCAAGCCCGTACGGCTCTTCTCCAAGAAGGTCCAGGGTGTCCCCGGATCGGCGACCCGGCTCGATCACTGATTGCTCCAGGATGCCGCTCTCCTCAAGGAGGCAGCGTGCAGCGCCGACGCTCTGTACATGTCCGACCGCCTCCGGCTCGTCGCGTGGAGCTTCCTCATGCTCTTCGTCGAGATCGCACTCATCCGCTGGAGCGGCGAGAACCTCGTGTACCTCTCCTACTTCTCCAACTTCGTGCTCCTGGGTTCGTTTCTGGGCATCGGCATCGGATTCCTTCGGGCGGGACGGCGACGGCCGATCTCGCAATGGACGACCCTTGCGCTGCTGCTCTACGCCATGTTCGTCGTGGCCTTTCCCGCCAAAGTGGGTCACACCGGATCCGGGCTCATCTATTTCGGTGAGTTCACGACATCTGGACTTCCTGCCTGGCTCGTGCTCCCGATCGTCTTCATCGCCGTCGCTGCAATCATGGCCGTCATCGCCGACGGGGTCGCTCGGGCCTTCGCCAAGTTCCCTCCGATCGAGGCGTACCGCCTCGACATCCTCGGAGCCGTCGCCGGAACGGCCGGCTTCACCGTCCTGGCGTTCCTCAACGCTCCGCCACTCGCGTGGGGCGTGATCGCTGTTGCGCTCGCCATCGGGCTCACGGGCGTCCGCTTCGTTCCGATCGTCGCCGGCGCCGCGCTCATCGCGGTCCTGGCGGTCGCCTCGCTCACCGGGGACCTGTGGTCTCCGTACTACCGGATCACTGTTGCCGAAGAGGGCAACGTCACCCATATCGGCGTCAACGGAATCCCCCACCAGGCGATCACATCTGCCGACTTACGGCTGGAGTTGGAACCGATCTACCAGGTGCCATACGCGCAGTACGCAGGCGGAACCCCTGAGAGCGTGCTCGTCATCGGTGCGGGCAACGGCACGGACGTTGCCATTGCCCTCGCCAATGGAGTCTCGTCGGTCGATGCCGTCGAGATCGACCCGGTGCTGCAAGCGCTGGGGCGCGAACGTCACCCCGATCAGCCCTATGCCGACCCCCGGGTCGAGGTCGTGATCGATGACGGCAGAGCCTTTATCGAGCGCACCAACGAGACCTACGACATGATCCTGTACGCCCTGCCGGACTCGCTCACCCTGGTCTCCGGCCAGGCAAACCTGCGCCTGGAGAGCTATCTGTTCACCGAGGAGTCGCTCCGTCGAGTGCGGAGCCTCCTGAACGACGACGGCATGTTCGCCATGTACAACTACTACCGGGAGCCTTGGCTCATCGACCGGCTGGCACTCATGGTCGGACAGGCATTTGACACCGAACCGTGCGTGAGCGTCATCCAGGGTGACGGCGGCCTTGCGGTCATCACGACGGGAGCCATCAACTGTACGGGCGACCGCATCGACGTCGCCGGCCTCTCGGAGACTGCAGCCACCGACGACCATCCGTTCCTCTATGTCCGGGACCGAACGATCCCCGCGCTGTACCTCATCACCGTCGCGCTCATCGTCGTTCTATCCGTCGCAGCCGTCCGCTTCTTCGGCGGTCCCTTGCGCCGCATGACCACCTACATCGACCTCTTCTTCATGGGCGCCGCATTCCTGCTGCTCGAGACCAAGACCATCGTCCAGTTCTCCCTTCTGTTCGGATCGACGTGGCTCGTGAACGCCCTGGTGTTCATGGGCATCCTGCTGTCAGTTCTGGCCGCGATCGAAGTGGCAAAGACCACATGGGCACCGCAGCCGACGGTGCTCTACTCAGCGCTCTTCATCTCGCTCGCTGTGGCGTGGGCAGTCCCGCTCGGATCGTTCCTCGGTGCACCGGTCGGGCTTCGCTTCTTGGCAGGCACTGCAGTCGCGTTCACGCCGGTGTTCATCGCCAACATCATCTTCGCCAGACGTTTCAAGGACACCGCATCGTCGACAACTGCCTTCGGGGTGAACCTCCTGGGCGCGATGGTCGGAGGAGCCCTGGAGTACTTGGCGCTGGTCGTCGGCTATCGCTGGCTGGCCGTGCTCGTTGCTGCGCTCTACCTTGCGGCCATGGTGGCCGAACGTCGACTGACTGCGCCGTTCACGACGCGCGTTTCCGCCGGCTGAGCGCACGACGGAGCAACCACCACGGACCCGGTGGTCCGACGCGGGCCCCACGGGCCGCGGCGACACGAACCGGACCTTCGCTGAACTTGAAACTCATGCCGCGATCAGTCCCCGATGGGTGAGCACCCGACGCAGGGAGGCGGCGACCCGGGGGTCGAAGTCGTAGGCAGAGCCGCGATGGATCTCCTCGAGGGCTTCGATCGGCGACAGCCGACGTTCGTGGACACACTGGTCGTAGGCCGAAGCCACCTTGATGATCTTGGCCGCCATCGGGACGCTCGGATCGATCTCGATCCCGGGGGTGCGATAGGGCTCGTGCTGTTGCTCCACCAGCTCGGAGACACGCTGTAGGTATGGCGCCTCTGCGATGATCTGGGCTCCCCACCGGGCGATGTCCTCGTCTGTGAAGCCAGCCTTCAGGATCGCCGGCTCCGACAGGGTGATACGACCCACGTCGTGCATGAGCGCGGCGTACTCGAGTTCGGTGACATCGTTCGGGTGCAGGCCGAGCTCCTGGGCGATGGCAACCGACACATCGGCGGTCCGCGTCGCATGGCCCCGCGGGGCGAGGTCGGCAACTTCCGGAATCTGGGCCAGAGCGCGAATCGTCTGGCCATACGTGATCCGAGTGGAGTGGTACCGGACAAACGCGAGATGGCTGAAGGCATACGGCATGCCGGCGACGAAGAGGGCCCACCACCCCATCTCGGGAAACGCCAGGCCAAAGAGCGCACCTGAGGCGAAGATGCTGACCACGACCGACCAATCCTCCAGCGCGAGGAGCCACAGATACCGCCCGGACAGGTCTTCGCGCTCGAGGCCGACCAATGCGGAGACGAGCGCCCTGACCAGGAACCAGGCGATCGCACCGGCGGCGACGGCGATCAGCGATTGCCAGGGTGCCGGGACGACCGAGGTCTCCAGCACGTCGAGGGTGAAGACGGTCATGAGCCCGTAGACGGTCATCGAGATGGTCTCGCTGAGAAACTCGCTCTCCGTCCTGGCATCGAACCGCCCGCTCACCCGACGCGCCATCCAGGCTCCCGACATCCCTATGGCGTAGATCGCGGCGAGCACATTGGGATCGGCGACAAGCACGGACGCCGCCACTGCCGGCCCGATACCCAGGTTGACGCGCGCCCCGGAAGGGGTGGGCACGGTGATGAGATGGGCACCGGCGATGACGGCAGCCCAGACCAGGGTCGAGAAGATGAGGAACCCGGAGTCCGTCCCCGCGGCCTCGAAGGCCGCCCCGACCAGGAAGTAGACACCCATGGTGACGAGGATGAGCCACAACGTCAGGGAAACGGCACGGATGCGCTGCTCAGCCATGCAGGGCCTCCGTTTCTGAATCCAACGGCGCCACTGGGAAGTGGCGGCCGTGGACCTGATCGGCGTCCCGGATCTCGGGAACACCCGCTTCCGCCTGGCGGCGGGCCTCGTCGTCGGTGAGCTCCACGGTGGAGCCGTACCGCTCCCCGGATCGGGTGAGGGCGACGATGAATCCCTCAACGACCTCGGGATCGAACTGCGTGCCGGCATGGCGACGCAGCTCGGTGAAGGCATACTCCTGAGTCAACGCCACGCGATAGGACCGAGTGCTGGTCATGGCGTCGAAGGAATCGGCGACCGCCAGGATGCACGCCTCGCGGTCCGGGGCCGTTCCGTGATCGTGGCCGACGCCGTGGTAGCCGTTGCCGTCGTAGTGGGCATGGTGGTTGGACGCGATCTCCACCATCGGGCTGAGGAATTCCACCTCGTTGAGGAGATCCTCGACGAAGTGGACGTGTTCCTGCATCACGTCGTATTCGCCCTCAGTGAGCCGGGCCCGCTTTCGAATCAGCTCTCGGGGAACGGCCAGCTTTCCGACATCGTGGATGAGGGCGGCCCAGCGCAGCTTCTCGAGCCGGGTTCCGTTGAACCCGAGTTCCTCACCGATCATCAGCGCAAACTTGGCGACCCGTTCCGTGTGGCCCCTGGTGTAGAGATCCTTGGCCTCGAGCGCCTTGATGAAGCCACGCAGCGTCGACTCCTGGGCCTCGCGCAGCTGGGCGTAGGACTCGAACGCCATGTAGCCCACGAAGAACACGATGAAGATCAACGGCAAGGCTGCAGTCCCGATCGTGACGTAGGCCACGCCGAGAAGACCGCCCAGGAACCCCATACCCACCATGGGCGCCAGAATCGAAGGGAGATGAGACCATGGCCGCACGTCGCGGGTCCGATAGACCCGCTCCACGATGAACAGAACCAGCCGGAAGTTGAGGATCCCATACACCACGGCGGCGATACCTGATCCGATGGCAACGACCGCGATCGAAGCGGCATCTGGCGTGCCGTCGTAGAGGCCGTCTGGCAAGAAGAGGGACAGAACCGCCACGCTTGCGGCCGCGGTGATGACCATCTGCCCGAAGTTCACGGCGGGTTGGAACCACCGCCTCTGTTTGAGATCCTCGGGTTGCAGCGGACCGAGGGCTGCCATGACTGTGCATCCGAGAATCGCGCTCTCTGGACCGAAGACGACTGCCGCCGTCATGATGACCATGACATTGGGGCTCCCCAGCATCCGGTCGTTGAGTTCAACCGATCGGAACGACAAGAAGACGAACGCAATCGCAAAGAGCACCCATTCGTAGGCGGGGCTCGGGAAATCCTGAACGAGCGCCAGCGCCACCAGAATCGTTGCGGCGACGGCCGGGAAGACGATTGCCAGCGTGATCCTGGCCCGCCGCTGTCGCTGCATCTCTTCGACGTACATGTCACCCAGCCCGGTCTTCGGGGCTGGCGGCATCCGGATCGCTACGAGCTACTTATCCGACTTTTAGCGTTGCCGCGCCTGCCATGAGAGCGGCGGCGAGGCTCGCGATCGTCAATCCAATACGGACAACTGTGCTCTTCAACGAACCTCTCCAGAAGGGTTGCTCCGCAACCGGCATCTGCGCCAGTGTCGGGACGAGTTGATCCGCTCCGCTGGAGTGATTCTTTCGGGCGACCCGGGCTGCCACCACCTCCCCGATCTCCAACGCAATGCGCCGGAGAGAGTTGATCTGTCAGTGCTTGTGTGCCCGCCCCACCCGACCTGGCGGGCGCCCGGTGGTCCCGGGACCCGCACACGTCACCGACGGTCCGCCCGCGACATCGTCTCGCTGCACAGCGATGCAGCCCTGACAAGGTAGGACGCCCTGCCGGTGGTGTAAAGGCTTTTGTGCAGCCACTCCGCGAGACCGGGCAGCTACGCTACGCAGCCAGATGGCGCTGAACCTTCATGAACTCGAAGAGTCGCTCAGTCGGCTGGAATCAGTCGATGCCGCCCGGATCGTGTCCTCGTCCGGCAAGATCGCCGAGGTCCACGTGATTGCCGCCGGCGAGAAGCCGGCGAAACAGGTCGTGCGCGACGTGCAATCGCTGGCCATGGCCCGGTTCGGCACCCAGATCGATCGCAGGGTCATCTCCGTGGTTCAGATCAGCGCCGAGCACATTCCGGGAGTGATCGATCCGGACAGCGTCGCCCGAGTCCAGCTGGTCGACCTCGCCGAGGAGCCGGGGGGAACGCGGACGACGATCAAGATCACCCTGCGCTGGGGGGACGAAGAGTGCACCGGCGCCGCCACAGGACCGGCCGTTGGCTCCGCTCGGCTGCGCCTCGTCGGGGAGGCGACGCTCGACGCCGTCGAGCGCACGTTTGCCCAGATGCCGCCAATCGCCCTCGATGCGATCTCGGTGGTGCCCGTCGGCTCCCAGTCCGTGCTCGCGGCCGTCGTGGTCAGCGCCGGGATCGGGGGACGCGAGGAACTGTCGGTGGGATCGGCGCTCGCTGCCGAAGACGAAGGCGAGGCGGCCGTACGAGCCGTGCTCGACGCGTTGAACCGGCGGCTCGCGAGAATGACCGGGTGACGAGGCCGCAGCGGACACCAGGAGCCGAGCCCTCGACCGGTGAGCTCCCGGAAGACACGGCCGTCGCGGTCTCCCCGCACACCCTGGCGTCACAAACGGCCCTGGACGTCCTCGCGGCAGGGGGCAACGCCGTCGACGCCGCAGTCGCCATGAACGCGGTGCTCGGTGTCGTGCTCCCCGACACCTGTGGACCAGGAGGTGACCTCTTCGCTCTGGTCCACGTTCCGGGCGAGGACACACCTCTCGCACTGAACAGCTCCGGGCGGGCGGGATCAGGCGCAGATGCCGCAACACTGCGAGCAGCGGGACACACCTCCATGCCGGTCCAGACACACCACGCCGTCACCGTTCCCGGGTGCGTGGACGGATGGACGACGCTCATCGAGCGCCTCGGAAACCTCGATCTCGACGCCGTCCTCGAACCGGCAATCCGCATCGCATCTGAGGGCTTTGCGGTGTCGCCTGAACTCCACCGCTCTCTCGCTCGCTATCACGACCGGATCGGAGACCAACCCGCGGCAGCCGAGCTGTATCCCGAAGGAGCGCCGCCCGATCCCGGTACGGGCCTGGAGCGCCCTCAGATGGCAGCCACGTTGCGCACCCTCGCCGGGGGAGGTCGAGCGGCCTTCTTCTCCGGTCCTGTCGGCCGTGGCATCATGGCGGCGACCAGGGGCCTCATCACCTCGGACGACCTGGCAACCAACCAATCGACGTGGATCGACCCCGTTGGTCTCGATCTCTTCGATCGGCGAGGGTGGACCATCCCGCCGAACTCCCAGGGCTATCAGACACTGGCCACTCTGTGGATCTTCGAGCAGCTCGATCCCCCGTCCGATCCCAACGACCCCGCCTACCAGCATGCACTGATCGAGGCATACCGAGCCGTCGCCCACGAACGTGCAGACGTCGTATCCGATCAGGCGACCGCCCCACTCCCTCCGGAAGAGCTGGTTTCCCCGGAACGCCTCGGCGAGCGGCTCGCCTTGCTCAGCGACAACCGCCGAGCCTCGTGGCCAGCCGCCGGTGCGGCCCCCGGAGGGACTGCGTACATGTGTGTCTTGGATGCAGCCGGCGTAGGGGTGTCCCTCATCCAGTCGAACTTCTGGGGCATCGGTAGCGGCCTCTCCGCAGGTGCAACCGGTGTCTGGCTGCAGAACCGCGGAGGCGGATTCGATCTCCGTCAGGGGCATCCCAACGAGCTGACACCGGGACGGCGACCTCTCCATACGCTTGTTCCCACCATCTGGACACGCGGTGGAGCCCTCGACCTCATCCTGGGGACCCGCGGCGGCGATCACCAGCCGCAACTCCTCGCTCAGCTTGCCGCCCACCACTTCCACGGTTCGCTGGGCACCGACGACTCACAATCCTTGCCACGGTGGTCGATCGATCAATTCGGCTCTGAGGAGCCGCCGGTCGTAGTCGAGGCGCGGTTTGCGCCGAACACGCTGCGCGGTCTCGAGCAGAGGGGCCACATCGTGAATCCCGTAGATCCGTGGCAACCGGGGTGGGGTCCGGTCTCTGCCATCGACGCGTCCGGGCCGATCAAGGGATCTGCCGATCCCAGGGTCAGCACGTCGGCAGCGTTGTCAGCCTGATTGGACCGGAGGTTGGTCCTCCTCGGTGAACAAGCCGGGGACCGGTGGCGGTGTCTGGGTGCGGTGCCGGCGCCGGCGGCGCTTGCTGACGATCCCACCGACGGCAACGACCGTTGCGAGGAGGACAACACCAACCGCAATCCCGATTCCCCCAACCCACACCGTGGTCGGCGTTTCCCGCCCGGTGAGCTCGACGCGCAGGCTCACCCTCCAGGAGCGCTCCCGCTCTGCCCACCGCTCCCTATCGCGATCAAGCAAGATGTCGAGGCCTTCGGCAGCCGTCGCAAATGCGATGATGTCTCCAGAGGCGCCGGGCGTGACCGCGACCAACCCGGACTGGAACCCGGTCTGACGTTGGGTTCCGTGGGTCTCCGGGTTCCAAACGAGCACTGCGACCTGGCGAGACGCGACCCAGTCGACTCGGCTCTCGTTGTCGAAGAAGTTCTCGGCTCGCGCCTCGGCGTGGCGCAGCTCCAGGTGATCGAGGAGTCGCGTTCGGTACCAGAACGCGATCGCAGTAGCCAGCGGCTCCGGCCAGCCTTCGCCACCGGATTCCTGCCACAGCTTGATGTGACTGAGTCCGAAGGCCGCCGCGGCGCTCACCCGCCCGATCTGCTCGGGAGTGCTGATCACCAACAGCGCACGATCCGCCTCCATCCGCGCGTGGAACAAGCGGCTCTGCGTCTGCACCTGATCACGGTCGAATGCCGTGTCCTCGTCAGCCCCGACGAGACAGACCGTCGCCGTGACCGGACCCATCTCATTGGTGATCCATCCGACGACGGTGCCGATCTCGCGAGCAAATCGTTCGCCTTGACCGGCGGGGACTCCCGTGGACTCGATGCTGACGTCCCCGGAGGCGACCACAACCCAGGCGGCTTCGGGATAGGCGGCGCCGCAGGCGGTGGGTACCTCGGCGCTGACCGTTCCCGGGACCAAGAACACCGCAAGCAAGCCAGCGACCGTCGCGATCCGTTGCATCGATTTCAGGCTATCGGGGACCGTCGAGAATCGGTTCGCCTCCCATTTTCTGGCAGGCATCGGCTTGCTCTAGCCACAGGCCACCTATAGCCTTTCGTGACCGCGGCGCCGCAGCTGGCTGGTGCCGCGAGCACGGAACCCCGTGCGGACGACCCTCGAAACCGGGAACAGAGCGGAGTATCTCAAGCACGTGCGATCGCGTATCCCCCTCGCATACGCCGGCTTCCTGATCGTGGCACTTGTTGCGGTGATCGGCGTAGCCGCGTTCTCCGCAGGTGCTCCCGACGAGCCCGCGACCCCGCCCGACGTATCGATCACAGCCGGGGTCTCTGCTTCGGCACGGGTTGCTTCGGCGGTCTTCGCACTCGCCGTCACGCCAACCGCAGCACAGCCGGAGTCGTCACCGGGTGCCACCACAGCGCCCCCAACGAGCACAACCGCAGCTCCGGACTCGACCACGACCGTCGCTCCCCCGCCTCCAGCGCAAGAGTCGGCAGTCCCAGAGGCGCCCCGTGCCGACAGCACTCCGCCTGCGCTCCGGGTGACCTCTCCCGAGGACGGGGACTCGGTCACAGATCGCATCATCACGTTCCGGGGCACCACCGAGCCCGGTGCCTCCGTCACCTCCGGTCCATTCCAGGCCGTCGTCGACGACGACGGATCGTGGGAGCTCCAGCTCGTTCTCGCCCCGGGGCCGAACGGGGCCGTGTTCACCGCAGCGGATGCTGCTGGCAACGCGACCACCGTTCGCATGGTGGTGCACTACGACGCACCGACGACCACCACGACCAAGGCGCCGGCGACCACGACCACCACGGCAGGAAACGTCACGACGACGACGTCTCCGCCCACGCAGTGGTCTCCGCAGTGGCCAGCCGACGCCGGCGGTAAACGCGACGTCGAGCAGTGGCGGCCCGCCGTGGCGGCACACTGGCCAGCAGACCGCGTGGACTGCGCCCTCGGCCTCATCAAGCGCGAATCGCGCGGCGATCCGCGGGCGCACAACACGAACAGTGATGCCGTTGGACTGTTGCAGCACCTCCTCAAGTACTGGAAGGGGCGCGCAGCCGGTGCCGGCTTCGTCGACGGCAACGGCCTCTACGCCAGCCCGTTCAACGGTGAAGCGAACATCGCCGCCGGCAACTACCTCGCCAGCTACTACGACAGCATCGGCAGGGACTGGTGGGCACCGTGGTCCACGCTCCCGAGCTACGGCTCCTGCGGCGAATAGCATCGGATCATGAACCGCCCGCTCAAGAACCTGCTGCGCATCGCAGGCATCGCCGTCGGCGTCGGTGCCGCCGTATGGGCGATGCGGGACAAGCTCCTCCCTGCCCCTGACATCCCGGACGAGCCCCCGCCGCGGTTCCGCACCGGCCCGGCACCGTCTGACGGATCGGACGACATCACGGCGATCAAGGGGATCGGTCCTGCGTACGCGGGGCGGTTGGCCGACCAGGGCATCACGACGTTCACCGAACTCGCCGCGGCCGACATCGAAGACGTCGCTGCTGCCGCACGGGTGTCTCCGGCAAGAGCCGGATCCTGGATCGAGGCAGCCGGACAGCGCAGCTGATCGTGCCGTACCTGGCGGCGCCGGAGGAACTCGGTGAGCTCTTGGGCGGTGAACCCCCGTACCGGGCAGCGCAGCTCGAGGAGTGGCTCTATCGTTCACCCGTCCTGGCCGCACGAGCAATGACGAACCTGCCTGCAGACCTCAGGGTGATGCTCGAGCCCAGGCTGTGGCCGTTCCGCGTTGAGGTGGATCAGGTCGCAGACGGAGGACGCACGCGCAAGTGGCTGTTCCGCACGCCCGACGGGTCGGGCATCGAGACGGTCCTGATGGGATACCGGCACCGCACCACCGTGTGCATCTCGTCCCAGGTCGGGTGTGCCCTCGCCTGCACCTTTTGTGCCACCGGCCAGTTCGGGTTCGACCGCCATCTCGAGGCAGGCGAGATCGTTGCCCAGGTTGCCTATGCCAACGCCTTCCTCCGCGACCACCCTATGCCTGCGTCGCCTGGCCACGTCACGAACGTGGTCTTCATGGGCATGGGCGAACCGCTGGCGAATTACCCGAGGGTGCGCGAGGCGCTGCGGCGGATGATCGACGTGAGTGGCCTCTCAGCGCGGTCGGTCACCGTCTCCACCGTCGGCGTTGTCCCCGGAATGCGCCAGCTGGCCACAGAGCCATGGGCGGTCAACCTGGCAGTCAGTCTCCATGCGGCAGACGACGAACTGCGATCGACCCTCGTTCCCCTGAACGAGCGCTATCCGCTCGACGAGGTCATCGGGGCGGCCAACTCGTTCTTCGCGGCGAAGGGACGCCGCGTGTCGATCGAGTGGACCCTGATGGACGGGGTCAACGACACCATCGACCAGGCCAACAAGCTCGCGCTCATCGCTCGCCGCATGCGGGCCCACGTGAACGTCATCGCGCTCAACCCGACACCGCTCTCTGCCGCGCGACCGTCCACTACCGACCGGATCGAAGCGTTCCTGGCGGTGCTCCACACGCGCGGGGTGACCGTCACCAGACGCGAGACACGCGGCCAGGAAATCGACGCCGCCTGCGGACAGCTACGGTTGCGGGCGACACCAGGCCGATGATCGAACCGTGAGGGGGCCATGGGACGTTTGGAAGTCGGCGCAACCGCGCCACCGTTCGCCGCGAGCGATCACACCGGAACGGAACGCACGCTGCGCGAGTTTGCCGGGAGCGGTCTGGTCATGTACTTCTATCCTCGGGCCTTCACGCCGGGATGCACCACCGAATCCTGCGACTTTCGCGATCGCCACGATGCCTTCTCCGCCGCAGGATTCGCCATCGTCGGCGTATCCCCGGACGAGCCGGGGAAGCTCGCGGACTTCCGCGAGGAATACGGCCTGCCGTTCCCTCTGTTGTCCGATCCCGACCACGTCATCGCCGAGGCATACGGAGCGTGGGGCATCAAGAAGAACTACGGCAAGGAGTACGAGGGCCTGATCCGCTCGACGATCGTGGTCGACGGCGACGGGATGATCGCCAACTCCTGGTACAACGTCAGGGCGAAGGGCCACGCCGACCGCGTAGCGGCGGATCTCACGGCATGACCGCGGTTCGCACCGGCGTGTTCACCGTGGGAGGTCTGGGTACGCGGTTTCTCCCGGCAACAAAGGCGCTCCCCAAAGAGATGCTGCCTGTCGTCGACAAGCCGCTCATCCAATACGCCGTCGAAGAGGCAAGGGACGCGGGGATCGAACAGTTCGTCTTCGTCACCGGCCGCGGCAAGAACGCCATCGAGGACCATTTCGATGCCCACCCGCATCTCGAGACGGTGCTCGCCGACCGGGGACGGCCCGACATCGCGGCGACGCTTCGAGCAGAGCTGCCGGCACCTGGACAGCTCGCCTACGTTCGCCAGAACGAGCCCCTGGGTCTCGGCCATGCCGTGTGGTGCGCTCGCCACCTCGTCGGCGAGGAACCGTTTGCCGTCTTCCTTCCAGATGAGCTCCTCCGGTCGGAGAACGGGCCATGCATCGGCGAGCTCATCGACGTCCACGCTCGCGAAGGCGGCAACGTGGTGTCGGTCATCGACGTGCCCCGCGAGCACACGAACCGCTACGGCATCATCGACCCCGGCCCAGCAGACGGTCGGGTGATCGAGGTTGGCGGCGTCGTCGAGAAGCCGTCGGTCGTCGACGCCCCATCGACGTATGCGATCGTCGGCCGGTACGTGCTGGAGCCGACGATCTTCGACCATCTCGATCAGGCCCGCGAGGGCGCCGGCGGTGAGATTCAGTTGACCGATGCGATCCAGCAGGCGATGGCGACGACACCGCTCCGTGCAGTCCACTTCGATGGGAGGCGGTACGACTGCGGAACCAAGCTCGGGTATCTGGAAGCCAACATCGCGCTGGCCCTCCAGCGGGGGGACCTCGGCGGCGACGTCGCCGCAATGGTGCGCCGCGTCCTGGACGAACTCGCCATGGGACAATGAGCGCACGCTCGATGACACCGCCCGAACGACCGGAGCCCCGATGACCAAGCTCGACGATCTCCACTCCGCCGGCCAGTCGGTCTGGCTCGACTTCATCCGAAGGGACATGCTCACGAACGGCGAGCTCGCCTCGCTCGTCGCCGACGGCATTCGGGGCCTGACGTCGAATCCGACCATCTTCCAGAAGGCGATCGCCGGCTCCGACCTCTACGACGACCATATCGCCGCACTCGGCGCCATCGACAGCGAAGAAGTCTTCGAGGTGTTGGCCATCGCCGACATCCGCGGTGCTGCCGACCTGCTCATGTCGGTCTACGATCGTTCAGCGGGTCGCGATGGATTCGTCTCCCTCGAGGTCTCTCCCCACCTGGCGCACGACACCGCGGGCACCGTCACCGCTGCACACCGCCTGTGGGAAGCAGTCGATCGGCCCAATCTGATGATCAAGGTTCCGGCCACCACGGCAGGTGTTCCTGCACTCGAATCGTTGATCGCGACCGGAATCAACGTCAACGCGACCCTCATGTTCTCTCTGGCGCACTATGAAGCAATCGCTCAGGCCTTCGTGCGCGGCGCAGAACGCGCTCCCACGCCGGAGCGGGTCGCTTCGGTCGCGTCGTTCTTCGTCTCCCGAGTCGACACCAAGACGGACACCGCACTCGACAAGATCGGCACGGAACGGGCCTTGGCGCACCGGGGCACCATCGCAGTGGCCAACGCCAAGCAGACGTACCGCCGGTACCAGGAGATCTTCGAGGGTTCCGCGTTCGCAACCGCCCAGGCCCGCGGTGCGGCGCCGCAGCGGGTCCTGTGGGCGTCGACGTCCACGAAGAACCCCGAGTACTCGGACGTGCTCTACGTGGACGACCTCATCGGATCGAACACAGTGAACACCATGCCGCCAGCCACCATCGACGCCTTCGCGGATCACTCCATCATCAACTCCAACGCCCTCACGTCCGGCTTGGAACAGGCCGATGTCGCGATTGCGGCCCTGGCGGGATTCGACATCGACTTCGCCGCGCTGACCGAGGATCTTCAGACCGAAGGCGTGGCCGCGTTCGCCGACTCCTTCGACGATCTCCTCGAGGCGATCAGCGCCAAGCAGGCATCGCTCGGCGAGTCGTGAGCGAGCCCGATCGGCAGCTGTTCGTGGTCTTCGGTGGAACTGGGGATCTCGCGCGGCGCAAGCTCCTCCCGGCGCTCTTCCGGGCCAGCGAGCTCACGGGGTGGACGGAGCGCATCGCCGTGCTCGGCGTCGGACGTTCTCCTCGCAGCGATGCCGAGTACCGGTCCTTCGCCCGCGACGCCCTGGCCGCCACCGGCATCACAGAGGACGAGTCGCGGGCGTGGTGCCGGCGGCTCGCCTACGAGACGGTCGGCACCGACGACCTGGGAGAGGTCGCCGCCCGCATCGAAACCCTCGAGCAGAAGTACTCACTGCCGGGAAACCGGGTGTTCTACCTCGCCCTGCCGCCCTCGGCGGTTCCCGGCACCGTCGAGGCAATCGGCGAGGGAGGGCTGGTTGCGGGACCCGGCTGGTCGCGGCTGGTCGTCGAAAAGCCCTTCGGAACGGACCTGTCCTCCGCGATCGCGCTGAACGAGCGCATCCACAGCTACTTCGCCGAGGACGACGTCTATCGCTTGGACCACTACCTCGGGAAGGAGACCGTCCAGAACCTCCTCGTGTTCCGCTTCGCGAACAGCTTGTTCGAACGGACCTGGAACCGCGACCACATCGCCGCCATCGAGATCACGGTGGCGGAGCAGGTCGGCATCGCAGACCGTGCCGCGTACTATGACGAGTCGGGCGTAGTGCGCGACATGGTGCAAAACCACCTCACGCAGCTCCTGACCCTGGTTGCCATGGAGGCACCCGTCGACACCACAGCCGGCGCCATCCGCGAGGAGAAGGTCAAGGCTCTCCGTGCGGTGAAGACCGTCGCTCCCACCCAGATCGCAGCCGGCCAGGTCCAGGGGTACCGGCAGCTGGACGGGGTGGGCCCAGCTTCCTCCACGCCGACGTTCGTCGCCATGCGGCTCGAGGTCGAGAACTGGAGATGGCAGGGTGTCCCGTTCCTCCTGAGGACCGGAAAGGAACTCGCTGAACGGTTCACGAGGATCGTCGTGCGGTACCGGAAGCCTCCGGTCTGCCTCTTCCACCGCGATGGCCGGTGCCCCGGCCACGAGAACGTCCTGGTCATGACGCTCCAGCCGGACGAGGGATTCGACCTGTTCTTCGACATCAAGGAGCCCGGTGACGTGACGATCGAGCAGATCCCGCTCTCAGTGCGCTACGACGATTGGCTTGGTGACCTGCCAGACGCCTATCACACGTTGCTGGTCGACGTCATCGAGGGTGACCAGTCGCTCTTCGTGCATGCAGCCGAGGTCGAGGAGTCGTGGCGGATCTACAGTCGCATCCTGGATGGGCCGACTCCACAGCCCTACGCTCCGGGTTCGTCCGGTCCCGAGGGAATCCGCGATCTAGCCAGTGACGCCGGCACTGAGTGGAGCTCGTGAAGCTGCCACGGGGAGCTCGATCTCGAACACGGCCCCGTCTTCGAACCGATAGGTGAGGTCGCCGCCCATCAGTGTCGCCAGCATCTTCGAGACGGTCAGGCCGATCCCGACCGAACCGGGCTGACCCTTGGTGACATGGGCTCGGTGATAGGCGTCGAACACCAGCGCCGCGTCATCGCCTGGCACGCCCTGACCGTCATCGGCAACGCTCAGGAACGCACGCTGCCCACGGCACCTCATCCGCACCGTGATGGTGTCCCCCCCATACCGGATCGCATTCGTGAGCAGATTGCGCACGATCTGACGCAGTCGCATCGGATCGGCAAGGACGGCACACGGCTGGTGCTCGACCGAGATGCGCTTGCGGACATCGCGTTGCAGACCGGCGAGGACCGTGTCGACCTCGACGCCGACATCGACCTCTTCGACGAGGACGGTCACTTTGCCGATATCGGCGCGAGCGGCAACGAGCAAATCCTCGATCAGATCTGACATGTCGCGGCTCTGTTCGACGAGCATGTCCATGAACTCGGCACGCTCGTCGTCTGCGAACAGCGGCCACGAATCGTGGAGCTCGTGGGCCATCCCGGACACCACCGTCAGCGGGGTCCGCAGCTCGTGTGACACCGACGCGATGAACTCGTCCTTGGAGCGCACCAGCTCCTCGAGCCGCTCGCGGGCCCAGCTGCGCTCCATGGCCGCACCCAGCACGTTGGCGACGCTCAGGAGGAAGTTCAGATCGTCCTGAGCGAAGGCTCCCTCGGTGGCGGAGAACGCCCACAGGGTGCCAAAGGCGTCGTCCGGTCCGGCAACGACGACGTTGGCCGCGCTGTGCACCTCGAACTCGTCGAGCCCCGGGATCTGCTCGAGAACCTCTGCACGATCAGTGAGGACTATGGGGGGCGAGCCGATCCCGGTTCGCGGCCGCATCGGATCGACCAGCATCGCAGGGTCGCGGTCCCAGCCCACCGACGATCGCACCGCCGGGATGTCGTCTCCGACGGCCTCGATCAACACGGCGCTCTCGATGTCGAGCATCTCCACGACGGCCTGCAGCGCCCGATCGATGACTTCGTCGATGGGTCTGCCCTCGAGCGCCCCCTGCCCGAGCCGGGCGACGACCTCCTGTTGGCTTGCCCGCAGCCGCAGCGCCACCTCCATGTCTCGCCGCGCGGTGACGTCCACGAGGGCTCCCTCGTAGAAGGCGTGGTCCTCGTCCTCGACGATGCGGGCCGTGTCACGGACCCAGATCGCAGTGCCATCCGCCCTGCGGAGGCGGGCCTCGTACCCGGAAACGATGCGCTCTCCCCCGAGACGGTCTTCGAGGCGCTTGCGATCATCCGGGCGGTCGTAGTACGCCACCGAGCTCCCGCCAATGAGTTGGTCGAGCGGGGCTCCGAGAAGCTCACCGAGGGCGGGGTTGCCATCGAGGATGGTTCCATCGGGAAGGGTCCGGTAGAGAGCGACCGGGATTCGCTCGAAGAGACTCCGGTAGCGTTCCTCACTGTCGCGCAGGGCCCGTTCCGCCTCGCGCTGGTCCGTGATGTCGTTGCCGAGGGCGATGAAGCGGGTTCCATCTGCGCCACCGATCAAGGTGGCGACGTCGAGCCTGACCCACCTGGTCACACCGTTCTTGGTGAGCATTCTCACCTCCACCCGGAACGTCCGCGGCCCTCCTGATGCCGACCGCCTACCCGCTTCGAGCACCGCCGCCACGTCGTCTTCGTGGATCATGTCTGACCATCTGCGTCCGATCAGTTCCTCCTCGGCGTACCCGAGGAGCTCTCCCAAGGCGTTGTTGACCTGACTGAACGTGGTGTCGAATTCGGTGATGGCGATCGGTGTTGCCGAGTGAACGAATGCCGAGCGGAACCGCTCCTCGCTCTCACGCAGCGCCTTTTCCGCCAGGTTCCGATCCGTGACATCGATCAGAACGATCTGCACGGAAGGTCGGCCGCGAAACTCAACCGGAGCGATCGAGGCATCGACGAGCGACGTCGAGCCGTCCCTGCGGCGAATCGTCCGGTCACGCACCACGATGGCCTCGTCCGTTTCGCCAACCCTGGAGAACAATGCGGCGGCGGCCTCGTGGTCCGACTCGGGCAACCAGTCGGCGAACGCCCGACCGACGACCTCGTGAACCGGCTCGTCGAGCAGCGTCTGGGCACTCTCGTTGGCGTATGCGATCTTTTCACCGTCGAGCACCATCACGGGTGTTGGCGCGCGCTCGACGAGGGCTCGATACCGCGCCTGGCTCACTTGGGCAGCAGATCGCGATCGGGCGATGTAGGTGGCAGTGGTGCGGAACCCGAAGTACACGGCAGCCAGGATGACGATCGACGTCGCCGAGTGGAGCGCAACGTCCTGGACGGAAGGGACCGTGATCTGCAAGAAGCCCCAGTACGCCAGGCTGGCGATGGGTACCTTCAGCACTTCGAGCAAGAAGGCGAGCCCCAACAGGGCCCGGGAACTTCGAACTTCGACGAGGAACGCCGACAGCGCCACGGCCCATGCGGTGATGACCGTGCCGAAGATCGGATCGGCGGGGAACAGCAGCCACGCCACGAAGCCGGCGAGGATATCGGCGAGAATGGCGGCTTCCATGCGGCTCAACGCTTCGCCGTCCGGAACGAACGTCGGCAGCAGTGCAGCACTGAGGATCACGGCGACCGCGACCAGGCGCGACTCTGGCCGAGCGACGGCGGCCATGATCATGAGCAGGCCAATCATGACGTAGAGCCCGGCACGCAGCTCGAGCAGCCGCGGTGCAGGGTTCGCCGAACGATCGTCGGCGAGCGCGATCTCCATGCTGGTGTATCGGTCGTGCCTCCTGCCTGCTTGACACCGGCAAACGCAGCGCCGGACCCGCATACAGTCACCTCCCCGGAGATGAGGAGCCATGGGAACCAGCTACTTCACGCCCGCCACCTTCCAATTCCTCCGCGATCTCGAGTTGCACAACGATCGGGAATGGTTCCAGGCCAACAAGCAGCGATACGTCGACGATGTCCAAGAGCCTGCACTGGAGTTCATCATCGACTTCGCCCCCGAGCTGGCGAAGATCAGCTCCCACTTTCGCGCAGACGCCCGCGTCGTTGGCGGGTCGCTGTTCCGAATCCACAGGGACACGCGATTCGCCAAGGACAAGACGCCGTACAAGACGAACACCGGCGTGCAATTCCGCCACGAGCTCGCCAAGGACGCTCACGCTCCCGGCTTCTACGTGCACATCCAGCCCGGCGAGTGCTTCGTCGGTGTGGGCCTGTGGCGTCCGGAGACGAAGGTCGCCTATGCGATCCGGGAACAGATCGCTGCCGAACCGGCAGCGTGGAAGCGGGCGTCACGCAGCAAGAAGTTCACCGCAACGTACTCGCTCGGTGGCGAGTCGCTGATCCGTCCGCCGAGGGGCTTCGACCCCGACGATCCGGTCATCGAGGACCTGAAGCGGAAGGACTTCATCGCCTCGACCCGGTTGACCCAGAAGGCCGTGACCTCCCGATCCTTCCTCGACGACTACGCCACCATGTGCCGAGACGCCGCGCCGTTCATGGCATTCCTCTGCAGGGCCGTAGGCGTTCCCTTCTGACGCCGATGACCGTCGCAAACGTCCTGACGGCGACAGTTGACACTGTCACCGCACCGACGTTCGGTTGCCTCCTCTGGGACTCACTGAGAGGAGGACACATGACAGTGACCCTGCAGCAGCACACGACCGGCAATGAAAGGAGCGTCTCATGACGGCTACCTTCGATCGGCTGACCACGCCGAGCAACTTCGCCGACTACAAGATCGACACCGGGCACCGCACGATCGGACTCGGCGCCGGCTTCGTCGGCCTCATGATCGCTATGGCGGTCGTCGTCATCGGGCTCGTGGCAGCCAACGAACTCACCCAAGGAAACGAAGAGACGGTCTCGGAGCTGGTCGCCGTCGGTTTTGGTCTCAACACCCTGGCATTGGCCACGTTGAAGATCGGAATCGCCGTCGTCCTCATCGGGATCCTCGTCCGGCTCTGGTTGCGGGTCGAGAGCATCAAGTCGTCACTTCCGGCACTGAGAGCCGGCGGCACTGACGAGCCGATCAAGACGGGGAACGCAACCACCCCGTACGGTGCGGCGACGGTGTCGTCGACCGTCCCCAAGACGCTGCCCATCCACAAGATGGCCCGCACGATGTGGGCCCCGATGCTTGCGATGGGCTACATGGCCGTCGTGGCCGGACTCGTCGTCTCGTGGGTGTGGGCAGGCAACGTGGGCACCAGCACCGGAGTCGCAGCAGCAGCATGGACCCAGGGACTCCAGTTCCTTGGTGAAGGCCTGGTGCTCTCTGGTATCGCATTCCTGCTGGGTTCGATCCTGGCGGGCCTGCGCGAAGGTGGCGGTCAGGTCCAAGAAGCGCTCGGCGTTCCCGTCAAGACCCTGAAGATGCCCACAACCGCCAAGGCGTTCGTGGCATTGATGATGGCAGGACTGATGGTCTCCGTCGTCCAGTTCATTCTCTATCTGGTCACGACCGGATTCGACACGCTGCAGGACGTGCAGACGTGGTTCGCCTTCTTGGGACCGCTGCGCGAGCTCGGTCTCGGCCTGATCCTCGCTGGGATCACCCTGGCGTTGGCCACGATTGCCAACGTCTTGGGTTTCCAGTTCTGGCGGATCCGCGACATCGTGAAGACCGGCCAGTAGGGAGGACAACTCATGACAACTGCAGCAATCACCACCAGCTTCAAGACCGAGACCACGACCACGGCACCAGACGCCATACTGCCGCAGAAGGTGGGTCGGAAGCTCTGGCTCCCGATGTTCGTGATGGCCCTCATGGGATTCGCCATCGGCATCGTCCTCGCCATCGTGCGGGCTGTGGAGGTGAACGACGCTACCGATCCAGAGTTGATCGCAGCGCTCGGCCACTTCGTCCCGGCCGCGATGTTCGTCGGCTTCGCCGCGGTCTTCGCTTCCATCTCGTTCGCCATCGCCCGCATCCTCGGAGAGTTCCGGGTCGGCGGGGGCAGCGTCCAAGAGGCAGCACGATCACAGGTGAAGACGCTCAAGATGCCGGCAACGGCCAAGGCCTTCATCGGCTTCATGATGATGGCGATGATGCTCATCCTCGCTGCCGTCGTCGCCCACGTGATCGTGGGCATCGGCGTGAACAACGGGGACATCTCGCTCGTCGACTCCGAGCAGTGGGCTCTGTGGCTCGAGGCTGCACGCCGCTTCGGCGTCTCGATCTACCTGTTCGGCATCGCCCTCGGGTTGGCCACGATCATCACGGTCCTGCGGTTCCAGTCGTTCCGCATCCGCGAGGTCGCCGCCGAGCACTAGCCGCTCGCGACGGGAATGAAGCGGAGAGGTCACAGGCCTCTCCGCTTCATCGCGCTCCGGGCGGGCAGTCTCTTCGGACCGGCAAGGTCCCCAGCCCCGGTGTGGCCGGCTCCTAGCATCGCCGCACTCGCGACTCGGGAGGACCCCATGGCGAACGACGACGGCGGGCTCGGAGACATCTTTGACTTCACGTTCACCAAGTTCATCACGCCCACGGTGGTGAAGGTGATCTACATCCTGGTTCTGGTGTTCCTGGCTCTCGGCTGGATCGCCATCGTCATCGGCGGTTTCAGCTCTTCATTTGCAGCCGGGATCGGTGCCATCGTCTTCGGGACACTGTTCGTCCTGGTCTGGGTGCTCCTCTACCGGGTGATTCTCGAGATCACGATCGTCATCTTTCGCATCAAGGAGAACACCGACGTCATGGCGCGAAACTCCGGCGGGGGCGCCCCCTGAGCGGTACCGCCGACTGTTCGGAGACGCAGGCGCCCTCCGGGGCGCTTGTTCAGCGAATCGACCACAATGGCAGACGCACACACGGGAGAGTCGATGCTGAAGTCGCTGAGGTCGGTGGCCCGCTTCCGGAGAATCGAGCTCGACTCGACCACACGGCGGCTGGCACGCGCAGCCAGCGTCTCGGACCTGCGCCGCATCGCCAAACGCCGCCTGCCGCGCGGGGTGTTCGACTACATCGACGGTGCCGCTGAGGACGAGGACGCTGCCCGGCGCAACGTCGCGGCGTTTCGCGACCTCGAGTTCCGGCCGCGCGTGCTGCGCAACATGACCGACCTCGACGCGTCGACGACCCTGCTCGGCGAGCGCATCTCGTTTCCGCTGGTACTGGCACCGACCGGGTTCACCAGGATCGCAGACGCCCAGGGAGAGTTGGCCGTGGCCCGGACGGCTGCGCGCACCGGAATCCCCTACACCCTGTCGACCATGGCCACCCGGTCGATCGAAGAGGTCGCTGCCGTCTCCGATGGACCGAAGTGGTTCCAGGTGTACATGTGGCGCGATCGTGGGCTGGTACGCGAACTGGTGGCTCGCGCCGCCTCCTCCCGCTACTCGGCCCTCGTCCTGACCGTCGACACGGTCGTGCTGGGTCGTCGCGAGCGCGACGTGCGCCGCGGCTTCACGCTCCCACCCCAGCTCGGAGCAGGGACGATCATCGACGGCGTCGTGCATCCCCGCTGGACGTGGGATTTTGTACGCGCCGAGCCCATCACCTTCGCCAACCTGGCAGGGCATGACGTCGGCGACGGCAGCACCGCCGTCTCCCTCGCCGAACACGTTGCCGAGCAATTCGACCCCAATCTGTCGTGGGCCGACGTGGAGTGGCTGCGCGACCAGTGGGACGGCCCGATCGTGCTCAAGGGGATCCAGACCGTCGAAGACGCCGTCATGGCGGCCGACGCCGGAGTGGATGCGATCGCCATCTCGAACCACGGCGGGCGTCAGCTCGACAGTGCGCCTGCCATCGTCCAGGTCATCGAACCGGTCGTCGACGCCGTTGGAGGGCGCATTGAGGTGATCTGTGACGGCGGGGTCCGCCGCGGTGCCGACATCGTCAAAGCGCTGGCTCTGGGGGCCGATGCCTGCATGGCAGGGCGCGCCTACCTGTACGGCCTCGGGGCTGGAGGCGAGCGCGGCGTCGACCATGTCCTCGATCTGCTGGCCGGCGGCGTTCGCCGCACGATGGCGCTGATCGGCGCGACCCGGGTGAGCGAAATCTCGCGTGACCAGGTGGAGTGGAGGGCACAGAGGTGAGGGGCACGATCGCTTCGACCGAGACGTGAGAGTCGGCCCTATGAATCCCTACGTCTCACGTCTCACGTCTCACGTCTCACGTCTTGCGTCTGGCCTGCTCATGTGCGGCATTCGCTTTCGCCGCCGCTGACGAACTCGGTGGTCACGTCGGCATTGAGCGCCCACTGCACCATTGCCTGGATGCGGCCCTGGTCAGGGATCGGGTGGTTGCGATGGTCCACCTCTGGTGCGAAATAGGGGGGCACAAACCCCACCGTGGCGATGTCGGTGAATTCGAGCTCGGCGCCAAGGGACACGAGGGTCGGGAGGAACGACAGCGGGATGTCGGTCTTCACCGAACCCTTGACCGCATCAGCAATCCGGTTGAAGCGGGTCAGCACGGTGACGGGATCAGCGCTGGCTGCCACCGATCGCAGCAAACACCGCTGCCGCTTCGCCCTGGTGTAATCGGACACCGACTTGCGGTCCCGAACATAGGCCAGGGCTTGCTCACCGTTGAGTCGCTGCCAGCCGGAGCGCAGCTCGACGCTGATCCAATCGCCACCTTCGACATACGGGGACACCTCGGTCACCACGCTGCCGAGCACGTGCGTTCGGACTCCGCCGAGGGCGTTCACCAACCTCACGAACCCAGACATGCGCACGAGCGCGTAGTAGTCGATGTGGAGGCCGAGCATGAGCTCGAGCGAGTCCCGCAGAGCCGCCATGCCGGGCTCTACCTCATCCGGGTAGGTCTCCGTCCACGTTCGCGACCAGGGGTACATCGCATTGATTTGATCGGGGAAGCACTTGCACGACACGAAGGGCGGGGGCTCCGTGACCCCGTCCCCGTCGAGGTCGACCCAGTCCCTCCGGTAGACGTAGGGAGCAAGGCGCTCCTCGTACTCGACGAACCCGTTCTCGATGATCTCCGGGAGCGGGAACTGGGCCAGGTTGCGGGGTACGCTGAAGAGAGACGCCTTTCCGGTCGTCGTATCGAAGGTCGCGACAATGATCGTGTCGGTGCGGGTCCCGCCTCGGCCCGGTCCGCCATCTCCACCGGCGAGAAGGATGGAGATGCGGTCGACATCGTCGACATCCTCAGCGGGGAAGGCGGGAGCGACAGCGGGGCCCCCAACGAGATCCGGCCATACGGCGACTGCCTCCGGGTCGCCGATCCCCTCGCGGAAGATCAGGTTGCGGTACGACCGCGGCTCCGGAGGAACGATCACTCTGGTGAGCGCAGGATCCGGCAGCTCCTCGCCTTCTGCCTCACCCTGGAAGCGAGGAGGTCTCGAGACATCCGCGTCGGACGCTGCTCGGGGCTCGTCCGCGACGAACACGGTCTCGAGGAGGTCGATCGATGTGACTCCGTATGAGGTGATCACCACGTGGGGTGCGGCCACGAACAAGACCACGACGAACGTGAAGCCTGCGGTCAAGACCCCCGGCCACCGCACTCCCCCGCCGGTGATCCTGAGGATGTCGACGACGGCGAACAGCCGCCATGCCAGGAGGGCCAGATTCAGGGCGATCAGGACCCACAGCACGCGTGGCTGAACGAGCAGCTCGACGAGCCGCACCCGACCCCGGGTGGCGACCACGGCGACGGCGACGACCGCGATCAGGATCGGGAGGCCGAACAGCAGCGCTCGCCTGATACGCCCGGCATAGGCATGCCCGAGGCCCGGGACGAGCGCGCTGAGGAAGACGGCGATCGCGGCCCGGGGCGGACGCGAGCCGCCGGCGTCCGCGTCCGCGACGTGTGCGCGCACTGCCTCACCCCCTACGGCATGCCTCCAACGGTAGGGCGTCACTCCCACGAGGCAAACGGCTCTTCCCTGCTCCTGGTTCCCACCCAAGCGCAGGGCTTCAGAGCTGTCCGGCTTCTCCCGCCGCACGGGCCGCGGCTCGGTAGCCGGGGTCGTCGTAGCGCTCGATCCGGAAGGCATCGGCGTAGGCAGGGAGTTCCGATCCGGCGATGTGGTGGGCGACGAGCTCTCCGGCTGCGGGGGCGGCCATGACTCCATAGCCGGAGAGTGCACCGCAGACGAAGGAGCCCGCGGGCCCCGCGGGCCCGAGAATCGGGAGGTTCTCTGGGGTCTTCGTGTAGTACCCGCCGTCGACGACCGACTCGGGGAGCCGGTCGCGGTAGACATCGAGTGCCGGGAGCATCGTCGTCAGGCCACGCAGCACGAGCTCCGGGTAGAGGTCGTCGCTCGGGAGCGGCCACGCCGGCTCACGGACCTCTCGCTTCCACTCCCAGAGGCCCAGGGCCCACGGTGAGTCCGCACTGCCCTCCGGCCGGCCGTGGCAGAACCGGGGGAGCTCGTCGAGCAGGTCGGCGCGCCCGACGTCGCGCAAGCCCGCAGCCTCTGCAGCGGACCACTCCAGCCGTTGCCGATCGCTCCAGATGACCATGGGTGCTTCCCTCGGGAACGCTCCTTCGTGATCACGAAACGAGACCTTCTGATGGACCTCGGAGTGAACAGGAAGGTCGACACCGACGAGGGCCCCGACATCCCGAAGGAGGGGCCCTGCCGCGTTGACGAACGCTGCTGCGCTGATCGTTGGCCCGTCATCCGTCGTCACCTGGAAACGTCCCTCGTCTGCGGCGACGGCGACCACTTGCGCTCGGCGCACCGCCGCCCCTGCGGCTACGGCGTGGTCGAGCATCCACGAGCCCAGCTGCTGGGCGGAGAGCCACCCGGCACGTCGTACGTGGACCCCGCCGGCCGCCCGCGGGCTGAGGTACGGGAATCGGGACATCAGAGCATCGGTCGTGACGAAGAAGTCCGCACCATCGAGGTCAGGATCGACGCCGGACGTAGCCAGCTCCGGATACGGCACCACAGAGCTCTTCCCATGGGTACGGATCGGTCCGGCACCCAGCGCCGAAGCGACCTCGGCCTCCGAGCGCAACGTTGCGAGCGTGTCCGCCTCTGACGCCGCGAACACGTAGCCGCGGCGGTTCAGCTGGAAGGCATCTCCGGATTCAGCGGCGTACTCTTCGAGCAGGTCGATCGAGCGGCCCATCAGGTCCGCCATCGGACGGGTCGGCCACCAATTGCGATAGCACTCGGTCGATTTGTCGCTCGTCAGCGTGAGCGGCGGGAGCGGGTCGATCAGCACCACGTCGTGGATTCCTCGCCTCGTGAGGTGGAAGGCGGTCGAGATCCCCGCCACACCCGCACCGCATACCACCACGCGTACTGCCGTCACGGTCACGCAACTTAGTGGTCAGAGCACGGACCTACCCTGGCGGCGGGAGGACAGATGCAGATCACAGACTCGATGCAAGACGCCTTGAACACCCAGCTCACGCGGGAATTCCAGGCGGGATACAACTACTACGCAATGGCGAGCTGGCTCGAGGAGGAAGGCTTCCCGGGAATGGCGGCGTGGATGAATGCCCAGTCCGATGAGGAGTGGTTGCACGCCCGTCGAATCGGCAAGCACGTGCTCGATCGCGACGGGTCCGTCGCTCCCGGCCCCATCGAGGCACCAACGACAACGTTTGCGAGCGTGGCCGCGGTCTTCGCCGCAGGCCTGGACCAGGAGCGCATGGTGTCCGCGCACATCAACGATCTGTACGCCCAGGCAAGCGATGAGCGCGACTTCGCCGCGTTGCAGGTGCTCGACTGGTTCGTCGCCGAGCAGATCGAGGAAGAGGCCGCCTTCAAGCAGATCGTCGACGACCTGCGACTCGCCGGTGATGACAGCAGGGCTCTCCTGCTCCTGGACCGCGAACTCGGCAGGCGAGGGACGCCTCCCGCCGCCGGGTGAGCGCTTCTCCGCCGATGGCGCCTATCCTCTATTCGTTGCGTTCTGCGCGACTCGCCCTGACCGTGCCGTGAGCCCGGGAAGACGACCGAGTCCCACCGGAACCGCGAAGCTCGGCCGAGAGGCCACGACACAGAAAGGCGAATGCCTTGAACATCTACGTGGGGAATCTCCCCTTCAACACGAACGGCGCCGACCTCGAGTCGTTGTTCGGCGAGTACGGGACGGTGGAGTCCGCCGCCGTCATCACCGATCGTGAGACCGGCCGCTCCCGCGGCTTCGGTTTCGTCGAGATGGCCGATGATGCTGCGCAGAAGGCCATCGACGAGCTCGACGGCAAGGACTTCGACGGTCGCCGCCTCACTGTCAACCAGGCGAGGCCGCGCCGCTAGCGATGGCCGGTAAGGACGACTACTTCAGGGCGCAGGGAAAGGTCGTCGAGACCCTTCCCAACGCCTACTTCCGAGTAACCCTCGACACTGGTCAGGACATCACTGCCCGGGCCGCAGGCAAGATGCGCAAGGGTCGCAAGATCCGCATCATTCCTGGTGATCGAGTCGAGCTCGAGGTGTCCATCTACGACCCGACCAAGGGTCGGATCGTCTGGCGCCACAAGTAGTCGCACACGCGTTCACGAACAAACGGGCCCGCTTCGGCGGGCCCGTTCTGATGTCCCGCTCGACCCCCGGCTCAGCCGCCGGCCGAAGGGAGCGCGTCTGCGCTGATCATGGCGTCTCATCACCACGAGCGGGGGCTCACATTCACGGACGACCGAGGAGTTGGTCGGCGGGAGCGTGCTCGTCGCGCAGCACTATTGCCCCCGCGGCGAATTCCCTCGCGTCGTCGCCGGTGATGGCGACCTCGCCATCGGACATCACCGCAGCCAGGGCCGCCGGATCGAGCGGGTCCTTCGACCCAACGAGGACGTAGTTCCCGCCCTGGAGGCCGTCGAGCAACCCTTGCGGCGCCACGATCCCGACGTAGGGGAACACACGCGCCAGCGTGGCAGCCTCTGCGCGGACGAACCGAGTCGGCGGATGGTCGATCACGTTCAGCACGTACAGGCCGCCGGGGCGCAGCCTGGTGGCAATGCTCTCCAGGAACTCGACGGTCGTGAGGTGGAACGGAACTGCGGGACCTCCGAACGCATCACCGACGACGACGTCGAAGCCAGAAGGAGCCGCCTTCGCCAACGTGACCCTGGCGTCGCCCACCACCACGGTGAGCCAGGGCCCCGGCTCGAGCCCGAGCTCGGCTTCTGCGATGTCCACCACCGTCTGATCCAGCTCGAGGACCGTCGCGCTGCCACCGCGGGTGGCCGCAAGAAACCGGGGCAATGTGAAGCCACCGCCCCCGATGTAGAGCACATCGAGCTCGCCCTCGGGCATTGTCGCTTCGACCACTCCCGTGATCACCCGGGCATAGCGGGAACCCAGGTATGTCGGATCCGCGACGTCGACATACGAATGGCGCAGGGTATCGAGGATCAATTCGCGACCAGTAGGCCGGGCTGCGTCGACTCGAACCGAGGCGCAGAAGTAGGCCGTTTCGATCTGGCAGGGGCTCGGCACCGCGGTTCCGAGGACGATCGCAGCAGCGAGAAGCGGTACCGCGCCGAGCCTCACGAGTCGCGATGCGGACGTGGACAACCCGATTCCGAACACCACGAGGACGGCAGCAACAACCCACGTGATGGGCCGGCTCGGCATCGCTGCGATGAGGACGAAGCCGGTCACGAACGTGCCAAAGAGGGCTCCAGCCGTTCCTAGCGCGGAGAGGCCGCCGACGACGGCTCCGGTCTCTGCCAGCGACCGGAGCGCAAGCTTGGCTGCGATCGGCGTGACTGCGGCCAGCACCACGGCCGGAGCGAAGAACCCGACGAAGGCGAGCGTCACAATGCGGAGCGGTGCCTCCCCCGACAACGTCGGGCCCAACGTGGTGACGATGGTCGGTGTCGTTGCGGCAAGCAGTCCTCCGGCGACGAGCACAGGACCGAGAAGCCGGGACGGATCGACCCGATCCGCCAACCGCCCTCCAGCCCAGGCACCCACAGCGATCGCGGCGAGCACGGTTCCGATGATCCCGGTGAAGGACCGCAGGGTCAAGCCGACGAACGGGGCGAGGATCCGACCGGCGAGGATCTCGAGGACCAGGATCGCGGCGCTGGACACAAAGACGGCCGCACCGAGCGTGATCGATCGCATCCCGGGAGTATGGGAGGGCCGGCGCGTCAGCCGGCCCTCCGCATTCGCCGCCGCCATCCCACGACGGCCAGCACGCCGGTCACCGCGGCATCCGATATGCAGACGACCATGCGGATTCGGTACCCTGCAGAGCCGATCGGATGAGGACGAGGCGCTGGGCACGTCCTTCCATCGGCCGAAGGAGGACGACATGGGCAGCGTCCGGATCGCGGCGCTTCTGACTGCGCTGGTCCTGCTGGCCGCGGCATGCGGCTCGGATGACGGCGCATCCGAGCCATCGACGACCGTCACCACGGCAGCATCGACGACGGTCACGACCGCCACGCCACCGCCGACAACGGCGACCACCGTGGCGGACACGACCACAACCGCAGCCGACTTCGGGTCGGCAACCGCGTACACCACCACGCTGCAACTGCACCTCAAAGCGCTGGGCTTCTTCGATGGAGCAACGGACGGGATCCTCGGTCCGGTCACCGTCGAAGCGATCAAGGCGTTCCAGGCGGACGCCGGGCTCACCGCAGATGGTGCCTTTGGCCCGAAAACGCAGGCGGCGCTGGCCGCGGGCCTGCAGTCGACCCGCGATTTCGTCGAGGCGATCCAAGAAGGCCTGGTAACGCTGAACATCTACGGCGGTCCCGTCGACGGCGACTACGGCGCGGGGACGAAGAAGGCAGTAGCGCGCCTCCAAGAACGCTGCGACATCGAATTCGACGGGGTATTCACCGTCTGGACGCACCTCTGCCTCGAGGACCAGCTCTCCGCCTGAGCCTGCCGCGGCTCACGCCCTCGCCGCTGACCGCCTGACCAGTTTGGATGCCTCCATGAACACCGGGGTCAGGAGCGCGAGCGCAACCACACCGAGCCACTGTGATCCGGTGAGACCCGTCGTGTCGATCCATCGCTGCAGGAGCGGCAGTTCAACTGCGAGCCAGGTCAGCACAGCACCGATGGACAACCATCCCGTGTACGGAAACAGCGGTGGCTCCCAGGCCGGTGCCAGATCGCGGCGGGCCGTCAGACCGATGCCGATGGTCCCGAGTGCCGCGACGGCGAAGGCCATCGATTGCGACACGGACGCCACCCCGACCTGGAGCTCGTCTGGGCCCCAGAGAAGCGGTACGAGCGCAGCGGCCGCCAGAATCGCTCCTGTCGCCAGCCAGCGCGGGCCCGTCCGCTTGTTGAAGATCGGCATGGCCGGATCGCGCGGCCGTCGCGTCATCACGTTGGGATCGGTGACATCGGTGATGATGGCGACCACAGGGAACACGGCTATCAGGAAGTTGATGAACAACAGCATCGCCGGAGTGAGCGCGATCCCGCTGTTGATGTTCAGCACCGTCGCCATGATCATGAGGATCAGGACGCCGAACAGACCGGACAGCTGGTACCGGATGTACGCGGTGATCTTGCCGTAGATGTCGCGCCCCAGCTGCACGGCGTGGACCAGGGTCGCGAAGTTGTCGTCGGTGAGCACCATCTTGGCCGCCTGCTTGGACACCTCGGCGCCGCTGCCCATGGCGACTCCGATGTCGGCCTTCTTCAGCGCGGCGGCATCGTTCACCGCGTCGCCGGTCATCGCCACGATCTCGCCTGCCTGCTGCATGAGCGTCACCAGGCGCAGCTTGTCTTGGGGGGTCACCCTCCCCAGCACGTGGAGTTCAGGAAGGCGCCGGAGCACCTCGTCGTCGGTCAATGCCTGGAACTCCGCCCCGGTGATCACCCCTGGTCCGAGCTCGAGGTCGTCCCCGATCGCCTTCGCCGTGATGGCGTGGTCGCCGGTGATCATGCGCACGTCGATCCCGGCGGTGTGTGCCGTCGCGACCGCGGTCTTGGCTTCAGGACGCAACGGATCGATGATGCCCACGAGCGACACGAACGTGAGGTCGCCCACGTGCGCCATGGGGTCGGCAACCACGGCCTCTCGGTCGTCGTCGCGCATGCGCCGAACGGCAAAGGACAGCACTCGCAGCCCGCGTTCTCCGAGGCTGCGGTTCGCCGCCTCGATGTCCCCTTTGACCTGATCGATCGGAACCACGTCCCCTCCCCAGTACGCAGACGTACTCCGGTCGATGAGGACGTCAGGAGCACCCTTCACCAATTCGATCATCTCGACGTCATCGAGATGTCGCGGGGCGTGGAACGTAGCCATGAACTTGTAGGCGGAGTCGAATGGGACCTCGGCGATCCTGGGGAATTCACGCCTCGTGAGTGGCGCATCGATGCCTACTTTTGCGGCGAGCACCACGAGTGCGGCTTCGGTGGGATCACCGATCACCGTGCCGTCGTCTGCCACGGTGGCATCGCTGGCCAGCACCAAGCCGAGACCGAGGTTGGTGAAGTCCTGGACAGGCTGACCCGCGGCATGACGAATCGAACCAACCTTCGCGTAGCCGGCGCCTTCGACGTGGTACCACTCCCCTCCGGTGAACATCGCGGTCGCGGTCATCTGGTTCAAGGTCAGGGTCCCGGTCTTGTCGCTGTTGATGGCCGAGGTCGCACCCAGCGTCTCCACATCGGTGAGGCTCTTCACCACGGCCTTGGCCTCGGCGAGCCTGCGCGAACCCGAAGAGAGCATGGCCTGCACGAACGTGGGGAGGCCCGTCGGAATCGCCGAGATCGCCGTAGCGACGCCGAGGAGGATCAATTCGTCCGTGTCGAGGCCACGGATCACACCGACGACGAAGATGATGGCCACCGCCGCCCACGCCAGAATGCCGAGCCACGTCGTCAGGCTGTCGAGCTCCCGCTGGAGCGGCGACCGGGGACGGTCGACCGCCTGCAACATGTCGGCGATCTTCCCCATCTCGGTCGTCGAGCCGGTCGCCGTGACGATGAATGTCGCCGTCCCGCGCGTTACCGACGTGTTCTGGAAGACGAGGTTCGTTCGATCACCGAGCGACAGAGGTCCTGGGGGTCGACTCGAGGCATCTTTGGCAATCGGAGCGCTCTCGCCCGTCAGCGCCGCCTCCTGCACCTCGAGCGATGCCGACACCACGATTCGGCCATCCGCCGGCACCAGGTCACCGGCTTCGACAAGACCGACGTCGCCCGGCACGAGATCGACGGCGGGGATCTCGACCACCGTGCCCTCCCGCACGACCCGAGCGAAGGGCACCTGGAGATCCTCCAGAGCCGCAACGCTGGCGCGAGCCTTCAACTCCTGACGAGCACCCATGACGACGTTGAGCAGTACGAGCACGCCAACCAGGATCCCGGTCGAGATCTGTCCGATGGCGATGCTGGCGACGGCAACGATCGCCAGCATGACGTTCATCGGATCGCGAAGCTGGCCCATCGCGACGCGCCACGTGCTCGGCGGCGCCTCTGCAGGGAGGGAGTTGGGACCGAATGCATCGAGCCGCGCCGCCACTTCGCCGCCGCCGAGGCCCTGCTCGACGGATGTGTCGAGTTGATCTGCCACGGCGGCGCCGTCGATCGACCACCATTCTGTCTCGGCCTGGTTCGCTGTGGTTGTCACGTCGCGAGCTCCCTCTTTGCTTCTGCGAATCTACGTCATCCGAGAACGGCATACATTCGTAGAGCGAAGATCGGCTACGGCGTGAGCAACTCCGTCCAGTCCGGGGGCATTGCGCAGTCGCTCGTTGCGACGCTCCTGATCGGGATCGGACTCCTCGGCGGGCTCGCCCTCGTCCTCAGCATCCTGGGCTGAGTTCGCTCGCGGGAAGACGTCGCCCCGTGATATCGTTGCAATCTGCAACTATATGCGCGAGGAGCCACCATGCCCGCCGTCACCGTCCCAGACACCCTGGTCCTGCCCCGGGTCCTCGCCGCCGAGCCGCAGGCGGCGGAAGAACGCTCCGTGAGATCGGTGACCACAGCACCCCAGGGGTACGAGGGCGAGGGGTTTCCGGTGCGACGGGCCTTTGCCGGCGTCGACCTTGCCGATCTCGATCCGTTCATCCACCTCGATCAGATGGGCGAGGTCGACTACGCACCGGGCGAGCCCAAGGGCACCCCGTGGCACCCCCACCGCGGGTTCGAGACCGTCACCTACATGATCGACGGCATCATGGAGCACCAGGACTCCGAAGGCGGCGGCGGCGTCATCACCAACGGCGATACCCAGTGGATGACCGCCGGTTCCGGATTGCTGCACATCGAAACGCCTCCAGAGCACCTCGTGATGAGCGGTGGCCTGTTTCACGGCTTCCAGCTGTGGGTGAATCTGCCGTCACAGGACAAGTTCATCGCCCCCCGGTACCAGGATCTGCGAAGCGAGGAAGTCGTGCTCCTCACCAGCCACGACGGCGGTGCCCTGCTGCGCCTCATCGCCGGCGGTCTCGGTGACCATCGGGGACCGGGAGACACCCACACCCCGATCACGATGGTTCACGCCACGGTGGCACCGGGTGCGCGGGTCCGGCTCCCGTGGCGTGCCGACTTCAATGCATTGGTCTATGTACTCAATGGCACCGCATCGTTCGGCGCCGGAGGGCCGCAGGCCGACTCGGGTCAGCTCGTCGTCTACGGATCAGGCGACACGATTACGGTCACTGCCGATGAGGTTTCTGGACCAGGCAGTCCTCTTCTCGACATCCTCATCCTGGGAGGGCGCCCTATCCGCGAACCGGTCGCCTGGGCGGGGCCGTTCGTCATGAACACCCGTGCGGAGCTCCAACAGGCCTATGACGACTACATGGCCGGGCGGCTCGGCAGGGCTCCGGTCGCCGAACACGACGACTGACGCTCAGGCCGGCGCCGGAGCGACGTCCAGACAACTCGCAGACGGCGGTTCCTCGTCGATTTCAGGCCCGCGCGGATCGGTGGCAGCATCGCGCCGCCAGCTCTTGTTGAGGCGCCAGAACACCAGCGCCGGGATGCCCAGCAGAACGGGAGGGAACCACACGAGCGCCCGATAGAGGAGAACACCCGCAGCGACCGCGACCCGGTACTCCTCGGGAACGCCCGGCGTGAGAATGCTGAGATAGGCAACCTCGACGATCCCCAACCCGCCGGGTGTGATGGGTACCGCGGCCAGGACGCGGGCAACGGCGTACGCCGTCAGGATGAGCACGAATGGCAGCACGTCGCTGGGCACACCGACGGCCCGGATCGACGCCACGAGCAACAGCACCAGCAGCGCCTGGGATCCCACCGTGAGCAGCGTCAGCAGCCACCAGCGCCCCGCAATGATCACGTTCGTCGCCCGCTGGAAGAAATGCATCTTGGCCACGATGTCGATCGGATCGCGGTGGAAGCGGCGCATGACGGCGTTCACCGGACGGCACAGCCACAACCCAATGCGATCGGCGGCGGCAGGTGCCCGCAACAGGACCACGACGAGGCCGATCACAACGAGCACTCCGATGATGGCGATGGCGGCCATGATCCACCACTGCGTCGTCCCAGTGAGCCACGCCATCGCGGCGAGGACGATGGCGGGGATGGCGATCTTCGTGAGGTTGTCCCACACCCCGGTGATGAGGAGGGCAGCCGTCGTGGTCGTCGCGGGAAACCCCCACGAGAAGTACTGGCCATACATGAGGCCGAACGAGATCGCGGCGCCAGCAGGCACCGTGTTCACCACCGCAGTCGATGAGGTGTGCACGACTGCGGCTTCTCCGAAGCGCAATCCGGGAAGCGCCGTCATGATGACGAACCAGTACTCGACGAGGTAGGCGATGGCGAGCAGCATCAACCCGGCAATGACCCACCAACTCATCGCGGAAACGGCCTTCCAGATCTCGCGGTAGTCGGCGAACGCCGGAATCACACCACCGAAGATGAAGCCGAGCACGACCAGCATCACGGCGACCTGGAGCACCCGCTTCCACGGGAAGGTACGCGGCTGCGCTTGCTCTTCATCTGGTGGACTCGGCGCTGCCGTCTCCAGGTCGCTGGGATCCATCTGCGCAGTCTGGCAGTGCCGGTGCGGCGAGTAGCGTTGCGGCATGGCAACACCACACATCGAAGCCGGCCAGGGGGACATCGCAGAGGCCGTGCTGCTCCCAGGCGACCCGCGGCGCGCTGCCTACATCGCAGAGACCTTTCTGCAGGATGCCAGGCAGGTGACGGCGGTCCGCAACATGGTGGGGTTCACGGGAACCCATGAGGACATGCCGGTGACCGTCATGGGAACCGGGATGGGGATCCCGTCGGCATCGATCTACGTCACCGAGCTCATCCGTGAGTACGGCGCCCAACGCCTGGTTCGCGTCGGTTCGTGCGGCGGCATCTCCGCAAACGTCGATGTCCGCGACCTCGTCGTCGCCATCGCCGCGGCGACGGATTCCGCGGTGAATCGGGCGAGGTACCACGGATGGGACTACGCCGCAGCTGCCGACTACGACTTGCTGCGGGCCATGGTCGACGAGGCAACGGCATCGGAGGCAACCGTCCACGTCGGCGTGGTGCACTCATCAGACAGCTTCTACAACCCGGTGGCAGACGCAGTGTCCGCGTGGCAGCGCATGGGGATCCTCGCCGTCGAGATGGAAGCCGCAGGCCTGTACGCGATCGCCGCCGAGGAAGGCGTTCGTGCCGTATCGATCCTCACGGTATCGGACCACGTCGTGACGGGGGCCGCAACGTCGTCCATCGAGCGGGAACGGACCTTCGACGACATGGTTCGAGTCGCTCTCCGGGCGCTGGCCGGGGACGCAGCGTGAGTCTGCGGCCTACGCTGCCGTATGCACGACCTGTATGACACCGTCGAGGCGCTGCTTGCCGCCAAGCTGAACCTCGTTCCCGAGCTCGCCGGGGACTTCATCTACTTCCTGTCGGACCGGTCGGGCCGCATGAGCCTCTACCGGATGCCGCGCGGCGGTGGTGTCGTCGAGCAGCTCCTCCCCGCAGACCTTGCGCTGCCGAAC
>Ga0255047_10000028_pt1 | contig 95757 bp, 101 predicted proteins | sample JV7_2_1_MG_FD_183640 | JGI IMG/M metagenome (GOLD analysis project Ga0255047, IMG submission 183640) | Seawater microbial communities from Jervis Inlet, British Columbia, Canada - JV7_2_1 | ecosystem: Environmental > Aquatic > Marine > Inlet | place: Canada: British Columbia | collected...
CACCGTTCCGCCTCGGCGTCGTCGCGGCCGATCAGGGCGGCGTTGACGGCTGCATGAACCACCAGCAACTTTCCGTCGTCGGCCAGCAGCTGCAGCGGCATCGATCCGATCCAACGTTCCAGCTCGTGATGTTCCTCCGCCCAGGCCAGGTCCTGGTTGCCGCGCACCGCGGAGGCACGTCCGGCTCCAACCAGGCGCATTACGAACAGGAACGTCTCTTTCGAGTGCATTCCCCTGGTCACCAGGTCGCCGACGAAGGCCAGGCGCCGGCCCTCCCGGTGGCGCCCGCTCTCGTCATAACCCAGTTTGGCCAGCAGCGCTCCGAGCGAATGCAGGCAGCCGTGGACGTCCCCGATGACGTCGTATTCAGCCAAGGTCGACGTCGTGGTCGGTGAGCAAACGGGGCGGCACAACAAAGACCAGTTCTCCCAAACCGGGACGAATCCGGTCCCACGAGTTCATGGCCAGGTCGATTCCCACCAGAGTCCCGGTTGCCATCCGGCTTGTGGCACCGGTCAGGCTCTCAACCACGCCGCCCCAGGTGGGCTGATGTCCGACGATCAGGACGCTGGCGTCGGGGTCGGAGCTCTCGCCGACCAGCCTCAGGACGTCGTCGACCCCGGCTTGATAGAGATCCCGGGTGGTGTTGACCGGGCAGGTCCAATCACCTGCCTCCATTGCCAGTGCCAGCGTGGTCCGTGCCCGCACGGCACTGGAGGTGACCGCGTAATCCGGGACCAGGCCGGCTAGCGCCATGAAACGGCCTATCGCCTTGGCGGCCTTGCGGCCCCGGCCGGCCAGCGGACGCTCATGGTCGGAGGGGGCGTCCGTGTTCCAGTCCGACTTGGCGTGACGCAGCAGGAGTAGGCGTTTCATAGATCGATTCTTTCAGATGGCGGGTTTCAGTGCCGAACATAGTGTGGTCTGGCCGTCGCGGCCACACCTACTTAGAATTCGCGCTCTGATCGAGGCATGAGGAGATCAATGGCAGTGGAGAGCCCGGCCGGCTCCGGCAGCGCTTATCCGGACCTGAACAGTCCTGAGCTGTACATCAATCGTGAGCTCAGCTGGCTTCAGTTCAACCTGCGGGTGCTGGAAGAAGCCCTCGATCACGAACGACCCCTCTTCGAGCGAATGAAGTTTCTGTCGATCTTCGCCTCAAACCTCGATGAGTTCTTCATGATCAGAGTGTCCGGCCTTCGCAATCAGCTACTGGCCGGAGCCTTGGAGGCGCCGGCCGACGGAATGACGCCTGCCGAGCAGCTGGCTGCTATCCGGCTGCGGCTTCAGCCTCAGCTGGAAACCTATGACCGGGCCTGGGCCGACGTGCAAGCCGAGCTGGCCGAGGAGGACATTCAGATCCTGCAACTGGAGGACCTGAAGAAGAAGCAGCGCAAGCTGCTGCGCAAATACTTCGAATCTGAGATCTTTCCCGCCCTCACTCCTCTGGCCTTTGATCCCAGCCACCCGTTCCCCCACATTTCTAACCTGTCGGTCAACCTGGCGGTTGTGCTGCGCGATCCCCGGCTGGGGGAGCGGTTCGCCCGCGTCAAAGTCCCCCACATGCTGCCGCGCCTGCTTCGCATCCCCTCCGAGGAGCGGGCCGAGGCGTTTGAGACGCTGGGGCTGGCCGAGGTGGCCGCCAGCAACTTCGTCTGGATAGAAGAAGTTGTCCACGACAATCTCGATCTGCTATTCCCGGGCGTTGAGATCATCGATGCATACCCATTCCGGGTTACCCGCGACGCCGACGTTGAAATCGAGGAGGACGAAGCCGCCGATCTGCTCACCGCCGTCAGCCAGGGCCTCGAGATGCGTCAGTTCGGCTCGGCCGTGCGGTTGGAAATCGATGCCGGCACTCCCGATCACATTCGCGACATCCTGATTGCCAATCTCGACCTGGCTCCCTATCAGGTGTTTGCCCACGCAGGTCCTCTGGGGATGGCCGACCTGATGGACCTGATGGTGGTCGATCGCCCCGACCTGAAAGAGCCGCCAATCCAGCCCAAGCTGCCGCCGGTGCTGCAGACCGACGAGAGCATCTTCTCCATCATGCAGCGGCGCGACATCGTGCTCTTCCACCCCTACGAGAGCTTCACTCCGGTGGTCGATTTCATCCGCGAAGCGGCCCGCGACCCCAACGTGCTCACGATCAAGCAGACCCTGTACCGGATCGGCGCCAACTCCCCAATCGTTGACGCCTTGCTGGAGGCGCGGGAGAACCAGAAGCAGGTGGCGGTCCTGGTGGAGCTGAAGGCACGCTTCGACGAGACCACCAATATCGAGTGGGCCAGAGCCCTGGAGGAAGCCGGGGTACACGTTGTTTACGGAGTGATGGGTTTGAAAACCCACGCCAAGCTTTCGATGGTGGTGCGCCGCGATCCCGACGGGCTGCGCCGCTATGTTCACATGTCCACCGGCAATTACAACGTGACCACCTCGCGGGTGTACACCGACATTGGTGTGTTCACCACCGATCCCGAGATCGGCGCAGACGTTTCGGATGTGTTCAACTCGCTGACCGGCTACTCACGGCAGGACGAGTACCGCAAGCTGCTGGTGGCCCCCAACACGCTGCGAGAGGAGCTCGAGTGGCGGATCGAGCGTGAGATCGCCATCCAGGAGACGCTCGGCAGCGGGTACCTGGCCTTCAAGATGAACGCACTCATCGATCGGGACCTGATTGCCCTGCTCTACCAGGCCTCCCAGGCCGGAGTCCGTATCGATCTGCAGGTGCGCGGGGTCTGTGCCCTTCGCCCGGGCGTACCGGGGGTGTCCGACAACATCACCGTCAGCTCTCTGGTCGGGCGCTTCCTGGAGCACGTCCGTATCTACTGCTTCGGGAATGGCGGCGAGCCGGAGGTGTTCGTCGGGTCGGCCGATCTCATGCCACGCAACCTCAACCGGCGGGTCGAGGTGCTCTTCCCGGTCGAGGATCCCGACATCCACCGCATCGTGACGGAGAAGATCCTCAACACCCACCTGGCCGACAACACCCAGGTCAGGTTGCTGCAAGCTGACGGCTCCTACCGGCGCCGTGAGCCGCAGGCAGGACAGCCGGTGAACGACAGCCAGATGTCGATGATCGAGGCCCGCGAGCTCTGGCAGATCGCCTGAGGCCGGCCGGCCGGCCGGCCGGGCGGTCCAGGGCCCGGGCATAGACTGGCCGCATCGGATCGGCAAAGGAGGGGCCATGCCCTTGAGTAAGAAGATGCTGGCTGCGCTCAATGATCAGATCACTATGGAGCTGGCGGCCTCACACTCCTATCTGGCGATGGCGGGCTGGTTCGAATCTCAGAACCTCCCCGGCATGGCCGCCTGGATGCAGACGCAATCTATGGAGGAGCGCGAGCACGCCCTCAGATTCTTCGCGTTTGTGGTGGACCGCGGCGATGACGTCGACCTCGGGTCGGTCGACAAGCCCGGCGCGGTGTTCTCTGCTCCGGTGGCCGTGTTTGAACAGGCGCTGGCCCAGGAGAAGAACGTGACCGCCTCCATAAATGCGCTCTACGCACTCGCCAACTCGGAGGGCGAGTATGAGGCGATTCCGCTTCTCACCTGGTTCATAAACGAACAGGTCGAGGAAGAAGCCTCGGTCGATCAGGTTGTCGAGGACCTGCGCCGCGCCGACGGCGATGCCCAGGCGCTGCTCATGCTCGATCGCGAGCTCGGTTCCAGAAAGGCTGAAGAATGAGTTCTCTTTCCCAGCGGGCGCAGCTGATGGCCGAGTCGGTGACCATGGCGGTCACCGCCAAGGCAGCCCAGTTGAGAGCGGCCGGCAAGCCGGTGATCGGTTTCGGGGCCGGCGAGCCCGATTTCGCGACCCCCGATCACATCGTGGCCGCCGCCGAGGCCGCCTGCCGTGACCCCAAAGCCCACCACTACGGCCCGGCTCCCGGCATGCCTGCCTTGCGTCAGGCCATCACTGCCACCGCACCGGCCATGAACGCTGAGGCCGGCCAGGTCGTGGTCACCAACGGAGCCAAACAGGCGGTCTACCAGGGTTGCTCGGTCCTCTTGGATCCCGGCGACGAGGTGCTGATCCCGGCCCCGTACTGGGTCACCTATCCCGAGGCGGTGAAGCTGGCGGGGGCTACTCCCATCGGCGTGCCGCACGGTCCGGATCTGAAGGTAACCCCCGAAGTGCTGGAGGCTCACCGGACCGAAATCACCAAGATGCTGATCTTCGTCTCGCCATCCAATCCGACCGGAGTCGTCTATTCGGCCGACGAGATCGGCGCCATCGGCCGCTGGGCTGCCGAGCACGGCGTGTGGGTTTTGAGCGACGAGATCTACGAACACCTCACCTACGGCGGGGCGGAGGCCACCTCGATGGCGGCGGCCGCTCCTGAGGTGCTCGACTACTACGTCCATGTCAACGGAGTTTCCAAGACCTATGCCATGACCGGTTGGCGGGTCGGCTGGCTGATAGCACCTCTCGTGGTCGCCAAGGCGGCCGCCTCGCTGCAATCCCATCTCACCTCCAACGTGTCCAATGTCTCTCAGATAGCGGCACTGGCTGCGCTGGAGGGCGGCCTCGGACCGGCTCACGCTATGCGGGAGGCTTTTGACCGTCGCCGGCTGCGGATGGTTTCGATGTTGCGGGCCACCGCCGGGGTGCAACTGGTTGAACCGCAGGGTGCTTTCTACGCCTTCCCGGACGTCACCGAGTTGATGGAGAAGAAGGGCATTGCCTCCAGTGTCGATCTGGCGTCGGTGCTTCTCGATGAGGTCGAGATCGCGGCGGTCCCGGGCGATGCCTTCGGGGCTCCCGGGTTCCTGCGTTTCTCTTTTGCCCTTTCGGATGATGACCTGGTCGAGGGGCTCACCCGGCTGCAGGAGTGGGCCGGCTAGCAGTCCCGGCCGGAGGTTCCTGCCAGGCCTAGCGGCCCTCCGCCAGGATCTCGAGAGCCCGCCGGTATCCGTCCAGGCCCTCGCCGGTGATCTGGGCCAGGCAGGCAGGCTGGATGACCGAGCGGCGGCGCCAGTCCTCCCGGGCATGGATGTCCGAGATGTGGACTTCGACGGTGGGGAGCCCCACTGCTACCAGGGCGTCGTAGACGGCGTAGGAGTAGTGGGTGAGGGCAGCGGCGTTGATGACGAGGCCGTCGAGCTCGCTGGCCGCCTGGATCCGGTCGATGATCTCACCCTCGTGGTTGGACTGGAAGGTGGAGACCGCCTGCCCCAGTTGCCGGCCCCACTCCACGCACATGTCGTCGAGCTCTTCGAGGGTGGTAGTGCCGTAGATCTCGGGTTGACGGGTCCCCAGCAGGTTCAGGTTCGGCCCATTGAGGACAAGCACGTTGCTCATGGCGAGGCGTGGGCGGGCGCCAGCGTTTCGGCCTCGACCAGCGTGTCGTCGTCAAACAGCCCTTCGCGCAGGCTGAAGCGGTCGGCGAACTCGTTGATGAAGGTGTCGGCCACCTTCTCCAGGTCCCGCGGCGCCCCCAACTCGTCGGCGATGCTGCCGGCGGTGACGGGGTCCCAGGACACCCCCAGCTCCTCGTAAACGGGGACGAGCACGTCGCGCACCGCCGCCGAGTCATTGACGACGATCACACCCCCGACGTGGGCGGCCCGGCGGATCACCCGCTGGCCCACCCCCATGATCTTGTGCCGGTTGCCGGCACTGACGCTGTAGGCACCCGGGCAATACTCTCCCGGCACTTCGCCGATGCGGGCTGCGATGCCGAGGCGCTCGAGAGCCCCGGCGACGATCACTGCGATCTCCTTGAAGCGGGTGGTGATGTTGGCCTTTGGCTCCTGCTCGGGAATGGTCCACGAGAAGGCAATGGTGCCGGGATGGAAGACGGCGGCCCGGCCTCCGGCCAGTCGCTCAACGGCTGCGTAGCCACGCTCGCGAGCTGCGACGGCCGCGGCCTGGTATCCCGTGCTTGACATGTCCTGGCGGCCGAACGCCACCATTCGGGCCGGGATGCTGACCCTGAGCGTTTCGCCTACCTGGCCCCGGCTTGCTCTCCGCAAGAGGGCATGTGAGAGGGCGGTGTCGTACACCGGTTGATGGGGGAAGCTGCGTCGAATGAGTGTGATGTCCCGCAGCACCATCGCATCGTACCCGCTGGGCGCCACCCTTCTGTCGGAATTGTCGAAAGAGCTTGGGGTTGCTTCGTCCTAGCCTCTCCGGACAGGAGGATCGATGTTTCATTCCGGCGGCTGGTGGTCGTACCTCAAGTACGACGAAGAGCAAGACAAGCCCACGTTCGATCGGGCGCTGCTCAAGCGCGTCTTCTCTTATGCCAATCCCTACCGGGTCGAACTGGCGGTGGTCTTTGTGACCATCATCCTGATCACCTCCGTCACCCTCCTGCCACCGCTGTTGATCAGAGATCTGCTCGATCGGGCCATTCCCGACGAGAACCTGGGGCGGGTGACGGTGCTGGGGCTGCTGATGGTGGCGGTCCCGCTTGTCAACGGAGTGCTAGGTGTTCTGCAGCGTTGGTCGTCCTCCCGGGCCGGTGAGGGGATCATCTTTGATCTTCGCCGCCAGCTATTCGCTCACCTGCAGGGCATGTCGATGCGGTTCTTCACCAATACTCGCACCGGTGAGCTGATGTCGCGCCTCAACAACGACGTGGTCGGGGCTCAGCAAGCCATTACCGGCACGCTGGTCACGATCGTCTCAAACGTGTTCGTCGTTGCGCTGACTCTGGCCATCATGCTGCAGTTGGAATGGCGCCTGACGCTGCTGGCGGTTGTCGTCCTGCCGCTCTTCGTCATCCCGTCCCGTCGGGTCGGCAAGGCTCTGCGCCGGGTGGCGAGGGAGCAGATGGACCGCAACGCCGACATGAACGCCACCATGAACGAAGCCCTCAACGTCTCCGGAGCCCTGCTGGTCAAGCTTTTCGGCCGGGCCCGCGACGAGGAGGCGAAGTTCGAGGAGGAAGCCGGCGACGTGCGCGACCTGGGGGTGCGCCGTGCCCTCATCGGGCGCTGGTTCTTCATGGCGCTCGGGCTGGTCAGCGCGCTCGGGACTGCGGCAGTGTTCTGGGTTGGGGCGGTCATGGTTATCAACGGTGATCTCACCCGGGGTACCGTGGTCGCTCTCGCTTTCTATCTGCGGGAGCTGTACGGGCCTCTGGCGGGCCTCTCTAACGCCCGGGTCGAACTGGCCACCAGCCTGGTCTCATTCGAACGTGTCTTCGAGGTGGTGGACATCCAGCAGGAGATCACCCAGGCACCCGATGCCGTCGAGTTGGCCGATATGAGCGGCGCAGTCAGCTTCCAGGATGTCACCTTCGACTACGCGGCCGGGGGCGACGTCGGCCTCCAATCGGTCAAACGGATGTCGATGTGGCGTCCCACCGAAAAGGTCGACGATGACGTCGAGTTGCAGGTTGCCACCCGTCGGACGGCGTTGGAGGGTGTGACTTTCGATGTCGAGCCGGGTGAGCTGGTGGCACTGGTTGGCCCCAGCGGAGCCGGCAAGACCACGGTGACCTACCTGGTGCCCCGGCTCTACGACGCCACCTCGGGGGTGGTTCGCATCGACGGGCACAACGTCCGTGATATCGATTTCGACTCTCTCGCCGGCCACATCGGCGTCGTCACTCAGGAGAGTTACCTCTTTCACGACTCAATTGCCGCCAACCTCCGCTACGCCCGGCCGGATGCCACTCAGGAGGAGCTGGAAGCCGCGGCCCGGGCCGCCAACATCCACGACTACGTCGCCTCGCTCCCGCGCGGGTATGACACCAGGGTGGGTGAGCGCGGGTACCGGCTGTCGGGTGGCGAGAAGCAGCGGGTTGCGATCGCCCGGGTGATTCTCAAGGATCCGCGCATCCTCATACTGGATGAGGCCACCTCCCACCTCGACGCCCGTTCCGAGGCGCTGATTCAGGAGGCGCTTGATGGAATCATGCGAGGGCGAACGTCGCTGGTTATCGCCCACCGCCTATCCACCATTCTGGCCGCGGATCGCATCCTGGTCCTCGATGAAGGGCGCATCGTCGAAACCGGGACCCACGACGATCTGCTGGCGGCCGGCGGGCTCTATGCCCGGCTTTATGAGACCCAGTTCCAAACAGCCGCTGGGGCCACCGCCGGCTGATCCTTAGCGGACTCTCAGGTTCACCTAACAGACTCCATATCTGCGCCACGCATCCTGGAACTGTGAAAGGTTCTTGGAAAGGAGAACAGAGATGAAACAGAGTCTGAAGATCGGATTCGTTGCCGTAGTTGTGGCAGCGGTTGCCGCCGGGGGTATGGCACTGGCGCAGAGCAGTGGAACCGACGACACGCTCCCTCCCGCCGATGCCCAGGTCGAGGAATTCGCCCCGGAGCGCCCTGGAGCCGGGATGCGGGGTCCGGGCGGCCACCGCGGCATGCGGGGCGGCCCAGGCCGCCTGGATCAAGTCGCCGACATTCTCGGGATTGATGATCCGCAGGTCATCGTCGACGCCCTTGAGGCCGGAGAAACCCTGGCCGACGTTGCCGCCGCCAACGGATCCTCCGGAGAGGCCCTGGGTGCCGACCTGGTAGCGGATCTGAGCGAGAAGCTGGCTGAGGCGGTTGCCGATGAGCGGATCGACCAGGCCAGGGCAGACGAGATCCTTGGCAACGCCGAAGAGAAGATCACCGAATTGGTCAACTCGACCCAGGAGGAGATTCAGGCCGCCCGCGAGGCAGAGCGCGCTGAGCGCCAGGCAGGGCGGGAGGCCCGTCGGATCGAGAGGCAGGAGAACGTGGCCGCAGTGGTTGGAATCCCGTTCGAGGACATCCAGGCTGCGTTGCAGGAAGGCGAGACCACTCTGGCGCAGATTGCCGCTGAGCAGGGAGTCGATCTCGACACCCTGGTAGATGGTCTGGTTGCTCCGGCCGCCGTCGACCTGGCCGACAAGGTGGCAGACGGCGCCCTCACGCAGGAGGAAGCCGACGAACGCCTGGCCGAGATCACCGAACGGGTCACCGAGCGGGTGCAGACCGTGCCCGGTGACCACGATGGATTCCGCGGGCGGGACGGACGACGTGGCCCCGGCCGCGGCGGGGCCGGCTTCGGAGACCGATTCGGTCCGCCCCCAGGCGCTGAGGTAGGCCTCAACGCCTAACAATCAGGAGACTGGCACCAGGTACCCTCCCGCCGCACGCCAGCCCTCCACCAGGAAGAATCGGCCCCGCAGGGGCCGATTCTTCGTACGCGGGACGTGGAAGGTGGGACGCTTAGTGCTTACTGCCGCTCGAAGCGAGAAGACGGCTCCCAACAACAACCCGATGCCCGTTTCTTGTCACACCCCCTCGTCATAGTGGTGGCCATGAAGACAGAGACATGCAGGCACATCCCGGTTGCGGTCGCCGGAATCGAAGTGGTCACTTGCGAGAGCTGCGGCGAAGTGTCGTGGTACCGGCGGGGCCAGTGGCTGGATCCGGCCGAGGGGATGGCAGAGCTGTTCGGGCAGTACGACCTGGTTGGTCGCCTGGAGGCGCTGTCGGCGCCGGCCCCTGAGGTTCTCCTCTATCGCCCCCCCAACAACCGGTGGCGCTCCCACCTGGAGGGATTTCCCAAGCGGGTGTGGCTGGAGGTCTCCTCCGAACTATGGCTCAGCCACGATGGCGAACACCTGTTGCTGGCCCCGGCCAACCCGCTCCATCTGGAGAACCTGACGAGAGGTGCTTGAGTCAGCGCTGGTCGGCCGTGCACCCGAAGGCGACGTTGACAACTTTCTGAAGCTCGGTGGGCACCCACGGCATTCCGACCAGAGCTTGACGCTCCTCGGTGGAGTTGATGGCCGCTTCGGCGGCCTGGCAGATTGCGATGGCCTGGGCGTCGGCGGCCCGGGCCGCCTGGCCGGCCGGTGTCGCCCAGATGTCACCGACTCCGGCCAGGTCGGTGGCGGAGATCGCTCGCTGGAACAGCACATCTTCAGCCGCCACCAGGCTGCGAAGCGTTTCAACGGCCGCGGTCTGCAGATCCTTGGCTTCGCGGGGAGGGGCGAGGTCTTCGATTGCCTGCAGGAAGGTCGATCGGGTTTCCATCCGCAGGGTGGCGTAGGTCTGGACGCGTTCGAGTGTCTGCGGTTCGCTGTCAAGCCATTCGTCGTTCTGGTCCATCTCCGCATTGTGCGTTCCGACGATGGCTTCCACTTCGGCGGCATACTCCGGCAGCGAGAGGCTGTTGCTGCATGCCCCTACCAACAGTGCGCCGGCCGCGACGAGGGCGAGAGTCCGTCCCACACTCATTCGGTCCCGGCCAGCCAGGCGGCGATGCGGCGGCCGACTTCTTCGCCCTGGTCCTCTTGCAGGAAGTGGGCGGCGCCGTCGATCGTGTCGAGGGGATCGGCCCCGGGAATCAGGTCAGACAGCCGGCCACCGGTCCTGGTCGAAAAGATGGGATCTCCTGTCGAAAACAGCACGTAGGCCGGGTTCTCCCATGCGGCCAGCTGTTCGCGCACCGCCATCATCTCGGCCGCTCCCACATCGTCGCCGTCGAGCGGCACCATCATCGGGAAACGCCGGATCCCGGCCTTGTGGTCGATGGTTGGGAATGGAGCCCCGTAGGCGGCCAGCACGTCCTCGCCCCACGAATGGGCCTCGCTCCGCGACATGAGGAATCCCACCGGTAGGTCGGGTGTCTTTGCCACCCAGTCCCGGAATTGCATCCACGCCTCCGACATAGTCCCCCGGCCGGTGAACAACCCGGTGTTGAGGACTACCAGTCGTCTAACAACTTCGGGGTGCTCAACTGCAAACCGCAGGCCGATCGGTCCGCCCCAATCCTGTCCAACCACCGTGGCGTCCTTCAGGTCGAGCGACTCTAATAGAGCCGAGATCGAGCTGGTGTGCATGTTGAAGGTGTAGAACTCATCGGCGACCGGCTTGTCCGATTTGCCCAGCCCGACGTAGTCGGGAGCGATGCACCGGTATCCAGCTTCAACCAGCGGTGGGATCACTTTCCGGTAAAGGAACGACCAGGTCGGCTGGCCATGGAATAGCACCACCGGCTTGCCTTCTCCCTCATCCAGGTAATGCATCCGGATGTCGCCCCATTGGAAATAGTTGGGGCGGAACGGGTAGTCAGGAATCCCGACAAACGCATCGTCGCGAGTGCGGAGGATCTCAGTCAACGGACTCCGGCTCCTCGTCGGAGGGCAGGTGCCCCGGAACCACCAGCACCGGCCGCCGGGTGTCTGCCATTACCCGGGCCGAGATGCTCTCCCAGGCAGATTCGGCGAAGATCTGACGGGTTGCCCCCAGCACCACCAGATCGGCGTCGAATTCCTCCGCGGCGCGGATGATGGCGCCTGCTTTGTCCTCGCCTTCAAGATGAAGCACTTTGGCGTCGATTTCCCGGGTTCGAAGGGCGGCCACTATCGGGTCGGTCAGGCGACGTCCGCGTTCTTCGACATACCGGGCGATTACGGCGTCCTCTTCCTCATCCCAGCCGGGAGCTCCTTCGGTCAGCGGACGCCACTCTTCCGAGCGGATCTCGTTGAGGAAGGACCGGGGTATCTCCAGCACCGTGACGACCTTGACCTGGTCCCGGGAATCCACCAAACGCTCGACGATGGCGGCAACCGGCTCGGGGGGGAGCACACCGGCGGTGGCGATGAGCACATTCATCATCGATGAGGCTAGCTGGCAGATTTCACTCGCGGCCGGGTCGTTATGCTGCGCCGATCGCCGGGAGGAGCCACTGATTTCCGATCTGCCTATCGAACTGATCAACAAGGTCACATGGAAGATCCCCAATGCGCTTTGCCTGGTGGGTTCGCGCCACGGTGACGAGTGGAACGGCATGACCCAGAGCTGGGTGACTCAGGTGTCTATGGAGCCCGTCCTCATCGCCATCGCGGTGGACAAGAAGGCCGTGACCAACCGCCTGGTGGCGGCCAGTGGAGTCTTCACCGTCAACCTCTGGAGCGCCGGCGACACCCGCCCATTCGTCAAGTTCTCCAAGCCCGCCACCAGGGAAGGCATGGCTCTAAACGACCGTCCCATTCGCGAGGGCGAGACGGGGGCCCCCGTCTTCGAAGAAGCCGTCGCCTATCTCGAATGCCGTGTTCGCGAGACCGTCGACGTCGGCACGCATTCGCTCTTCCTGGGCGAGGTGGTGGCGGCCGGCATCAACGACGACGAAGCCGAGGTAGCCGCCATGTCACACACCCGAATGAAATACGGCGGCGTCAAGCGCCACTAACCCTCGGTCCCCCTACTCCTCCGCCTCCAATTCGGCTTCGATCCTCGCCTCCTCGGCGGCCTCGGTCTCGTGGCGGCGCAAGGCGGTCGCTCGCTCGTGCGGCTCGTAATCCTCGCCGGGAACCGAGACCTGCCTGATGAGTTGCTCGCGCTCCTTGCCTTTGCGGCTCGGCGTGACCAACAGCAGCAGGCTGGGCAGGACGATGATGGACACCGCGAAGGCAATGGCGATCATGACCGCCGTCAAGAGCCCGAAGGTTGCGAAGATCGGAGTCGGCGCCAGGCTCAGCGCGAAGAAGCCGAGGATCGAGGTAGCCGCCGAAATTGCCAGCGCCCCACCCGTCCCTTCTCCGGCCCGTCGCAGAGCCGGGAAGCGGCTGGGTTCCCCAACGAATTCCTCCCGGAATCTCACCGTGAAGTGAGTGGCGAAGTCGATGCCGATACCAATCGCGATGGCTGCGATGGTCGCCGTCACCGGGTTGATCTTCATGTCGACCAGGTACATGAAGCCGTATACCCACGCCACCACCAGCAAGATCGGGACGATGGCCGTTAGCGCGTACTTGAGCGAGCGCATGATCAAGGCGGCGATCAAGGTGGCCAGCACCACCGCGATCGGGATACTGACGATCATGGCATCGACGAAGGCGTCCAGCCCGCCCTTCTGGGTGATCACGTCGCCCGACACGCTGATGATCTCGGTTTGGACGCCGATGGCAGCTTCCAGTCCGGCGGCGGCTGTGTCGAGTTCGGCCTGGGCCTCGCTGATGATCACACCATCGGTGAACGAGGGAATGCCGACCGAGAGGGTGGTGGCCTGGCGTCCGTCGCCGTCGTAGAACACTGAGCGCTGGACGTTCTCCACTCCGAACACCGTTTGTCCGTCGTCGTTGAGGACGCCGTTGTTGTAGGCGTGGGCGTAGACGGCCGCGATCTGGGCGGCACTGTCGGGTAACCCGTCGCCATCTGAGTCGGTCAGTTCGACCCCGGTCGCCCCGGTTACCGCCGACCGGGCAACGCTCGAGATCATGACGGTACGAACGATGGTGGCGGCGTTCTCCCCGGTGATCACATCGCCGTTGAAGTCCACGGACAGTTCGGCTCCGGAGGAGACGACCCCGTCGAGCGCCTGTTCCATCGCCTCGACGGTTGCCGGCTCGGTCAGGTTGCCTTCCACGAAAATGAAGCCGCTGCCTCCTGTCGACTGCCCGAAGTGCTCATCGAGCAGGTCGAGTGAGATGATGACGTTGCTGTCTTCGGGCAGGAAATCCTTGAGCTGGAACTCGGAGCTCACCTGGAAGGCGGCCCACACACCGGCCACTGCCAGCACCCCGACGACGGGAATGGTCACGACTCGCCAGCGGGCCAGGAAGTGCACGATGGTGCCGGCCGAGCGCATACCGTGGCCGGCACCCTTGACCTCGTCGCTCATCGGGCGGCCTTTGGCCTCGGCCCGGGCATTGCGGCGCGACGTGAGCCGGTAGGGCAGGTAGATGAAGAGCAGGCTGAAGACCGCGAAGATGATCACGCCGATCTGCGGGAACACCACGTTCATGGACACCATGACACCGGCGAACAGGGCCGTGACAAAGAAGCCGATCTTGTAGGTGATCATCAGGCCCCGGTCGGCGGGGGAAGGGCCAACCTTGTCCTCGATGGCCAGCAGCCACTTGGGAACGATGAGGCCGAGGATGGCGGCGGCTACCAACAGCGCGATGGCGGCTCCGACACCGAACTCGGTGATTGCCTCGATTCCGGAGGCGGCGTTGGACAGGAAAGCGGCGGCTGAGGACAGCGCGGCCATCAACAGAGCACCGAACACCAGAGTGAGGCCGATGGGGTAGGCCCGCATTCTGCTGGCACCGTCTTCCACCTGGGCCTCGCGGGCGCGGCCGGAGGCGTGGATGAAGAAGTCGACGCCGAAGCTGATCATGGCTATCGGAACGATCAGCTGCAACAGTGGTGACACCTCCAGCTGGAGTACGCCGATGAAACCGTTGTAGATCATCATCGTGAGAGACAACCCCACTGCCACTGTTACGGCTGCCCAGTACGAGCGGAGCAGAGCACCCACCAGCAACATGATGAAAGCCACTGCCAGGAAGATGAACGGCCCACCTTCCTCGAAGGATTCGTCAAAGGCCGCGTTGAAGTCGATACCGACACCGATGGCCTCCATGTGCACCTGGTCGCCGCGCAGGATGGTCTGGGCCTCCCGCAGCCACAGCTCGGCCGTTATGAACCGGTCGTCCTCGGTGGCTCCTTCGAAGGAGTCGACGTTGTAGCGCAAGTCCGACAGGATGACCGGTGCTCGCCACACCGCTATCTGGCGTCCGTCCACTTCTGCCGGGGTCGCCGTCGACTGCTGTGAGAGCGTGAAGACCAGGTCGCGGGTGTCCGATTCGGGAGCCAGCATCTCGTGCAGAGCGACTTTGACGTCGGTCTCACTGGCGCCCGCTAGGCCCCCCGGCAGTGCTGCGTCGACCGCGTCGGCCAAGGAAAACACCCCGTCGATGACCACGCCCCGGTCGTTGCTGAACTCGGTCACCAGGTGGGATTGAGCGGTGGAGTCGGCCCGCAGGGCCTCCGAGTTCTGCTTGTACTCGAGCAGCGCGTCCCGGGTCAGGACATCCACTCCGTCGGGGTCTTCAACCAGGAAAGCGGCACCGGCGACGGACGTGGCCGGTGACAACAGGTCTTCGGCCCTCTCGGCGGTGGTGTAGATCTCTCCCTTGGGCTCGAACGAGACGTCCTCTTCGGTCTTCACCGAGTCGCCGATGAACAAGAACGCGATCGATCCGACCACCAGAACGATGGTGACCAGGCGGATGTGGGTGTTGATCCACTCGAAGAAACGGCGCTCGCGGGCCTTGTCGCTCATGGGTACTACCTCTTGTTGGTGCGGAAACCCCAAAACTAGTCCCTCGAGCCGGCGGTTCCGCTCGCAACTCGTAAGCTGGTGGCGATATGGCCGATGAAGATTCACGACCGCTGAGCGAAATAGAGGCCGCCCCCCGGCCGGGCACCGAACTGGCCGGCATCGGGGCCCGCCGCGAACTGCGCATCGGTGCCTTGCGATTGTCGGGTCGGCGACGGCGGCCGTCTGGCGAGAAGCCCCCGCTTCCCCGCGAGTTGCGTGCCAGCGGTTGGTTCTGGTTGCTGTCCGGCTTCGGGATGGTCGTGATTTGGCTGTCGCTGTTTGCCTTCCCCGACACCACCAATTGGTGGACCGACCGGGATTTGACCGTCCTGCGCTGGTTCCGCGATCTCCGTTCCGATGGCCTGACCAACGTAATGGAGGCGTTGCATGCCCTCGGCTCGCAGTGGTTCATCCGGCCGCTGCGTTGGGTGATCATCCTCGTTCTCATCTTCTACAAACGGTGGCGGCACCTGTTCGGAATGCTGGGAGCCCTTTTCCTGGTGGGACTGGTGGTCAACGGGCTGGAAGTAGCGGTCGCCCGGCCTCGCCCGCTACTCGAAATAATCGGTGGCTGGGGGGGATATAGCCATCCGGCCGCCCCGGTGGCAGGGTTGTCGGTGACTCTCGGAGTGATGGGGATGGCCCTGTTTCCCAAGGGGAAGGGCCGCAATCGCCTGGTGACAGCCGGTGAGGCCGTTGTGGCTTTGCTGATCATCGGCCGCCTCTATCTGGGGGTGGACCATCCCACGGATTCGATCCTGGCGGCGCTGTTCGGCTTCGCGGTGGCCGTGCTGGTCTTCAAGCTGTTCGTGCCGGAATCGGCGTTCCCGGTGGTCAACAAGCGAGGGGTGACTGCCCATCTCGATGTGGGTGGTGCCCGCGGCGTCGCCATTCGACAAGCCGTGCAGGATCAGCTCGGAATCGAGGTCCTCGACTTGCAGCCGTTCGGGCTCGAGGGCTCGGGCGGGTCAACGCCGCTGCGATTGACCGTGGCCGGCGCCGATCCCGAGGATCCGCACGTTCACATTTTCGCCAAGTTGTACTCCCAGACCCACCTGCGCTCGGATCGCTGGTACAAAGTCGGGCGGACCATCATGATCGGTTCGCTGGAGGACGAGGTCAAGTTCTCCTCAGTGAGACGCCTGGTCGAGTACGAGGACTACATCCTTCTTCGCATGCAAGATGCCAACCTGCCGTCGGCGGAGCCATACGGGATCGTTGAGATCACGCCGGAACGTGAGTATCTGATCGTTACCGAGTTCCTGTACGGCGCCGAGGAACTCGGCGACGCCATCGTGGACGAAGACATCATCCACCAGGGACTTTTGATCATTCGCAAGCTGTGGGATGCCGGCCTGGCTCATCGCGACGTCAAGCCTGCCAACGTGATGGTCCACAACGGCGAGGTCAAGCTGATCGATGTGGCCTTCGCCACTGTCAGGCCGAGCCCGTGGCGTCAGGCCGTTGACCTTGCCAACATGATGATCATCCTCGGCCTTCGCCACAACCCGGCACACGTCTATGAGGCGGCGCTTGCCTATTTCACGCCCGACGATGTTGCCGAGGCGTTCGCCGCCACCAGCGGCATCACTATCCCCACCCAGTCACGGTCGGCCCATAAGCAATACATCGCAGCGGGGGAGCCGGACTTGATCCAGACCTTCCGGGCGATGGCCCCTCCCTGTGAGCCGATTTCTGTGCAGCGGTGGAGCCGGCGCCGCCTGGCACTCACCGCCGGGGCAATCCTGGCCGCCCTGTGGGTGGTCGGGTTCGTTGTCGACAATCTGACCGGGGCAGGGTTCGTATGAGAAAGCGTACGCTGCTCGTCCTGGTGGTGGCGCTGGCCGCCACGGCATGCGCCAACAACAGCCTGGGGCGGGGGATACCGGCCTGTCCAACGGAATCGGGTGCCATCAACTCAGTGGGCAGTTCGATGATCCTGCAAATGCAGGCCGTTGACACTGCCGAGTACGTCCCCTGCGTCAACGACTTGAAGGTGGGCTGGTCATACGAGCACCTCGAGGCCGAGCGCTTCCAGAGCCGGTTCTGGCTCGACTCGGACCGCCTCGGGTCCCGCTTTCTGGAGGTGACACTCACCCCCGAGTGCGACCTGGGGGCCGCCACCGCGGTCAATCCCTCCCAGGACGACGTAAGCGTGTTCCGGGATGTCGAGGTAGTCGGCTCGACGGTCACCATGACCATCGTCCCCGTCACCGGGCGAGAATCCGCATATGCCTTTCGGATCGAGGAGGAGCTGGAGGCTCGTCAGATCAACGACCGGCAGGTGTTCGTGGTGTTTGACGAGCGGGAGATTCCTCTGGCTGAGAAGGTGGCCAACGCTGGGGGCCGGGACCGGCCCATCATCATCGTCGACGAACAGGACGCGCTGGCCGGTACCGTCACGCTGCAGATGCCCGGAGAGACGCAGTCGGTCAGGGGACTTGACCTGGACGAGTTGCTCGACCGGATCGACGACCAGTTGCCGAAGCCGAGCTTCACCGGCAGCTGGTTCACCGTCTTCGAGGGCGGGTGCATCACCTATGAGTTCGATGCCTCCGGACCGGGAGTCGACCGCCTGGCCGGTGACATCGGGGATGCACTCGGACTTTTCCCGGCCGGCGAGGTATGGCGCACGATGCGTGAAATCGGCGTGGTGGGATGACCGACGGCCACGTTCATCGACATCCGGCCCTCTTCGACGATCATCGGTGGGCGATGGTGGGAGCGGCCGGCCTCTATCTAGCCGCCGCCGCGCTGATGATTTGGATGGCGGTCGGGCGAGCCAGCTTGCAGCCGTTTGACGACTGGTTCCACGACCAGATGGTTGCCATCGAGACAGGGCTTCTCACATTCTTGGCCCAGGTCTTCAATCACCTCGGAAGTGTCTGGGTGACGGTGCCGCTGCGGCTGGCGGTTTCCGCTTACTTGTGGGCGAGGCGGCAATGGGAGTGGCTGACGGTGTGGCTGCTGTCGATCGTCGTCTCCGAGCTTTCGGTGACGATCTTCAAAGCCCTCTACGACCGGCCCCGGCCGCTGGGCTCGTTGGTCGAGACCACCGGTTCGTCATTCCCATCGGGCCATGCCACCGTCGGAGCGGTGACGGTGGTAGCCCTGGTCATCGTCTTCCTGCCCGCGGGCCCGCACCGGCGCATTTGGGAGTTGATCGCGGCCGGTTTCGCGTTCTTCATGGGTTTGAGCCGCACCTACCTTCGGGCCCACTGGCTGACAGACGTGGTAGCCGGCACCCTGCTGGGGGCGGCTGCCGCCATCGGCATCGCCGCCGTCGTGCACGTGTGGTGGTTGCGGAACCGAGCTCCGTCCCGGATGGCCGCCGATGCTTGAGGGCCGGCGCGAGCAATTGACGGCGCTGGCCACGGGTTCCGGGGTCTTCCTGGTGAGCACTGCCCTGGTCTGGGACGACAACATCCCGCCGGGGGAAGAGACGCTCTTCGAGTTCATCAATGGCTGGCCGGACTGGATCGCCTGGCCGCTGTATCCGGTCATGCAGTTCGGGATGGTGGTGGCACCCTTCGTGGCGGGAGGGTTGGCCTGGTACCTCACCCGCAAACGCCAGCCGGCGTTGGCACTGGTGAGTACCGGCTTCAGCATGTGGCTCCTGGCCAAACTGGTCAAAGCGATCGTCGACCGGCCCCGCCCCGGCCAGCTGTTGGAGGACGTGGCCTATCGGGTCGATGGTGGACCCGATGGGCTCGGTTATGTGTCCGGGCACGCGGTGGTCGGCTTCGCCATCGCCACGATCGCCGCCCCATATGTTGGCAAGCGGTGGGCGGCCGTCCTGTGGGGGCTGGCCACCGGGGCCGCCACCCTACGGGTCTACGTCGGCGCCCATCTGCCTCTCGACAGCATCGGGGGAGCCGGGCTGGGCGTCGCCGCCGGCGCCGTCGCCTTGCTCATCGTTCGGCGGCGGTGACTTCCGCCAGCTCTTGTTGTTGCGCCAGATCACGTAGGAAATGGCGCCCAGCGGGATCGGAAGGAAGAAGGTGATGGCCCGGAAGACCAGCACCGACGCTGCGATCTTGGACTCATAGACCATCTGGTCGACGCCCGAGTAGTCGGCGGCCAGCTGCAGCCCGACTGTGAGACCCAGTTCCACCACCCCAACGCCTCCCGGTGTGATCGGCAGGGCTGAGATCAGACGAATGAAGGCGAATACGGCGAGGATCTGGATCCAGGAGAGCACCTCGCCACCGACACCGACATGGCGGAGCGTGACAAGCAGCACGATGTAGAGGGAAACATGGCTGATGACGGTGGCCACCGTCAGGCGCAGCCAGCGGGTCCGCAGCAACCCGAGGGCCTGGGTGCGGAACTTGGTTCCGGCATCACCCCAATCGTCGACTGGTGGCTTCCGCAACCAGGAACGGACCCGGTTCACCACCCGGCCGGTGAACGCACCAATGCGGCGGGCCAGGGACTCCTTGTAGAGGAACAGGGCGCCGAGTGATATGAAGGCAATCAGCACCCCGATTCCGGCCGCCGCCGCGATTACCCGGGCGGCGGTTATCTCTCCCTCCAGGGCCAGCAATGCCAGGGCCAGCACCGGCATTCCCAGCTTGGCGAAGTTGTTCCATACGCCCGATACCACCGCCGCCAGTGCGAACTGGCTGGTTCCGAATCCCCACGAGTGGTACATGGCGTAAGTCACACCCACGGCAATCGCTCCGCCGCCGGGGAGAGTGTTGGCGACGGCCGTCGAGGCCTGGTTGGAGACGGCGGCTTGTGGGTAGGTGAGCCCCGGCATCACGGCGGTCAGCACAAACCAGTAGGTGACCAGATTCCATAGCGCCACCGCCAGCAGGGTCACCACCTCCACTGCGGTCATGGCAGTGATTTCGGCCCAGACGTCGCCGTAGTCGGCGAACTGAGGGAAGGCGAAGGCGAAGATACCCACCACGACCGCCACGGAAATGACGGATTGAATTATTCGTTTGACCAGGCCGGCGGTGCGTGTGTGCTCGTCCATCGGCCCCAACGCTAACCCGTCCGACTCCGGGCTCCTGTCCGCTTTGCCTCTACTCCACCGTGTAGCCGGGCCGGCCCTCTGCCACCCAGTCGTCGAAGGCGGCCTCGTTGCCGACATCCTGGCCGGCCGCGCGTGACAGGTTGAATCGATGATGCAGGAAGTCGCAATAGCTCTGCACCGGATCGGCCTCAGGCGGGCTGGCGGCGCGGATCTTCTCCAACCATGGCTCAAACACGCTCACTCGCCACTGCACTGCGCCGACCGACTTCCCGGAGGACGATTCACCGATCTGTTGGTGGGCCAGGTAGTACTGGAGGTCACGGAGGACCGTGCGGGCCTGCTTCTCGGTGGCCCAGATGCCGGTCAGTTCCATCAAACGATTGCGGTGGAAGCGGCGGCTCCCCACCCGCAGGCTGAAGCGGGCTCGGCTGTCATCGCCCGGCGCCTCGATCGACACGTCATCGACTTCAAAGCCCAATTGGTTGAGGGCCCGGATCCGCTCATTGATGCGGAAGCGCTCGGTAGCTCCGATGTAATCCTCCCGGTGCAGTTCCATCCACAGGGCGCGGTAGCGGTCGGCGATGCCAACACCCAGGTCGAGGTCTGCGTCGTCGATCTCCCGGCCGGCCCCGGCGGCGATGTCGGCCATGCCACCGGCCACGTTGGTGATCATCACCTCCAGGTCCATTTCTCTTTGCCCATCGCTGAGACCCTCCTCGTGGACCTCGGCAGTTTCAGTGTCCACCAGCGTGGTAGAGATGGAGTCGGCGTCGTACTGGTAGAGCACGTTGGAGAGTGAGCAGTCTCCCCAGTACAGGCCGAGGATGTGCAGTTCGACCAGCAGGGCGGCCAATGCGTCGAGCATCTGGTTGCGGCGCTTGCCGAAGCCCGGCCCCTCCAGCAGTTCCCGATAGCTGAAGGAGTGGTCCAGGTAGCGGGTGATGACCGCAGTCGACCACTCCTCACTGGGGTCGACGCCATTGCGAACCACGTAGCCGGCGCTGATGACGGACGGTCCCGAAACCGATTCCAGCCAGCGCAGGTTCTCCCATTCGGCGGTGGCAGGCCGGCGAGGAAGCTCCTTGATGGCGTAGATGCCCTCCTCGTAGCCGACGAACCGGACCTGGTGACGGGAGATCCCCTTGGGCAGGTCCATCAGCCGTGAGTGGTCCCAGTCGACGATCGACGATTCCCAGTCGAGGTCGAGAAAGTCGGGATGGCCGGCCCGCACGTTGAGGCTTGGTTTGATCACGACCGGGGATGGTAGGCCGGGGTGGGCCGTGCTGTTCCCAGCCTCTAGTTGGAGAAGACCGTCAACCAGTCGCGCTTGATGCTGGCCACCGTCCATCCCAGCCGGGCTGCTGTGTTGGTGATCCTCTCATTTGCGGAGACCGTGCCCGCGACACTCTCATAGGCATATTCGCGGTCGTCGTCGTCGTGGTTCACCAGCAGCGCCAGCGAAGGCCCGTCGTAGGCGAGGGCGTACTCCAGCATCTCGGTATCGCCGGCAGAGTTCCCGCCGGCAACACACGGGCGGCGGCCAAGAATCCGCTGGATGTTGGGAGGCTTGCCGGGTCCCTCGTTGGGTCCGCTCCCGACAAGGCGGTTCGTTCGGAGCAGTCGCAAGGTACCGGAGACGTCGCGACTGGCCTCGTAGTCGATCTGCGAGCCTACGATGCCTTCCGGCTTCACTCCGTAGAAGTCCTCACCGATCGCACGCATGAACTCGGCTCCGCCGGCACTGACGATGTAGAAGTCGAAGCCCCGCGATCGCAACTCATCCATCAACTCCAGCATTGGCTGGTATCTGGTCTGGAGGTAACGAACCTTGCGGACGGGATGGACTTCCTCGGCGAAGAACGAGACAACCTTGGCATTGAAGGCTTCAGGAGTGATTCCCGCGAAGAGGTCGAGGAACGCCGTGCCGAGCCGCTCGAGACCGAGTTGGTCAAGGGCCGCCCGATCATTAGCTAGCACGGCTCGGAACTCGGGTCTATCTGCGAGATCCGGATTCAACGCGATTGCACTCTGGAGCTCAAGGAGCCAGAACTCCAGCTGGGTGTAGTTGGGCTTCTCCGCCCACATTGTGCCGTCGTTGTCGAACACTGCTACGCGGTCACCCGGTGGGATCTCGGCGGCATTGTCGAGGAAGTTCACGATCGACGCCCGAGTTTCTCCCTCTCGCCAGGACGGCAGGATGCTGTGCGTCAAGATGACCTCCTTCCATCCGGTCAAATCGAATCGGCTCCTTTGAGCGTATCGGCCGACCTCAACTGCGTGAAGCCGACCCTCCTCTTCAACTCCCCAGCCGTGTGTGGGCGCTGATCAGCGCCTATTCGGTGCGGTCACCCTGACGGCGGGCAAACTCGGCAACCGCCGCCTCATTGGAGACGAATCGTGGCGGAGGAGTGATGGCGGGTCCGCCGAGTGCGGCCACCACCCTTTCCCAATTCCGCTGCCTGATGGCGGTGACCCAGACGGCGATTCCCTGCCCGCGCAGGTCGCGTCCGACTGCCGCGAAGGCCGTCGTCGCGGTCGTGTCAATGTCGGACATGGCAGAACAATCAATAACGACGACTTGGAGGTCACCGCGTTCTTCGGTTAATTCGCGCAAAGCATCGGAGAGTCGCCGGGCATTGAGAAACACGAGGGGAGCGTCTTGTCGCCATATCAGCATCCCCGGGATGTTCTCCGCAGTCGTATCGACCGACTGGTCGACGAATGAGCCATCTGCCGTTCGTCCCAGCACCGCGGTCGGAGGTTTACCGATATGGTCGGCCAGAATGACCAAAGCCAGCAGCACCCCGACGATCACCCCGGCAAGTACACCGACGACCAGCACTCCTACAAACGCAGCTATTGCCACGAGGAACTCCAGTCGTCGGATGCTCCACAGGGAGCGGAAATAGCCAAGATCGGACAGTCCCGACATTGCGACAATGACGATCGCTGCCAGCGCGGCATCTGCGAGATTCTCAAATAGCGGAAGCAAGAACAGGAGCGTGAGCAGTCCGAGCGCTCCGGCAAAGAGGTTGGCGACCTGGGTCTTGCCGTCGGCATCAATGGCCACGGCCGTCTTCGAGAGCGCTCCAGTGACCACGTACCCGCCGCTGACGCCGGCACCCAGGTTCGCCATCCCTAAGGCGAGCAACTCCTGATCGGGGTTGATTCGCTCGCCGGTGCTCTCGGCCGCCCTCTTGGCAGCCCCCAGGCTTTCGGTGAATCCCAGCACCGAGATTGCGATGGCCCCGGGCACGAGGGCCAGGAGTGTGTCGACTCCAAGTCCTGTCGGCAGCCGGATCCCGTCGAGCGCACCACTGGTCTCGCCGACGACTGCCACCCCCTCATCGGCCAGTCCCAGCCCACCCACCACGACGATTGCAGCAACCAGCACTATCAATGGACCGGGAAGCCTCGGGGCAAACCGACGGAGAAGAAGAAGGGACGCCAGACATCCGACACCCACAATCGCCGTCTCCGCATGGGCATCGGATAGCGCGCCCACCGCCTCGATGACCTCATCAAAGAAGCCCTCTCCTTCAATCCTGACCCCCAGCAGTTTGGGGACCTGGCCGAGGATCGTGACCCACACCAGACCCTCGATGAATCCTTTGATCACGGGATCGGGGATCAGGTCCGCGATCCACCCCATTCGGAGCACGGCAAAGGCCAAATACACGCCACCGGAGATCAGGGCGAGAGCGACTACCAGATCCAGCTGTGGATCGTCGGTGACCACCGAGGCCACGGTCGCCGCTGCCATCACAGAGATGGCAGCGTCGGGGCCGACGACCAGCAACCGTGAGCCGCCGAATACTGCGTAAGCAGCTAGTGCCAGTGGGACTGTGTACAAGCCGACGACGGCGTCGACCCCCACAATTCCGGCATAGGCCAGGGCCGAGGGAATGAGAACTGCCCACACGGTGGCACCCGCCAGCAGGTCGCCGCGCAGCCAGCCCCGGTCGTAGCGGGGCAGCCACTCGAGAACCGGGAGGTAACGCTTCGCGAGCGAGAACAGTCTCCGTTAGGCACCGACGTGTCGAACAGAAATCCGGCGACTTGCGCGGATGCTGACATTGGCTCGAACATGACCGATGATGCTAGGACCAGGCCACGGTAGCCTGCCGCTCATGGAGGTTCCGGAACGAATCGAAATTGAAGAGGGACGGGCACTGACCCTCACCTGGCCGGATGGCACCGTCACCCGGGTGGGGGCCGCCGCCTTGCGAGCCGCCTGCCCGTGCGCCACCTGCCTGGGCTCCGAGGGCGACGGGTCCTGGATCGGAGAGGCCGGCCTCGTCCGGATCATGGACGCGAAAGTGGTCGGGGCCTATGCCGTCAACTTCACGTTTGGGCCCGACCAACACTCCACCGGCATCTTCGCTTTTGACCGGCTCCGCCGCCTCGGTGAGGCTCCATCCGGAAAGGAACACAATGGACATCGGAGTTGATCTGGTCGAGGCCTATCTCAGGCTCAACGGGTATTTCACGATCACCGAGTTCGAGGTGCTGAGGGAAACCAGTCCGGGCAACTATCAGACCGTGACGGATGTCGACATCATCGCCGTGCGCTTCCCGGGCCCGATCTACATCGCCGATTCCCACAGCAAAGGGGAGTCGCCTGCACTGCTGGTGGAGGATCCCATCCTCGACCTCGAGGACGACACGGTGGACGTGATCATCGGTGAGGTCAAGCAAGGCGAGGCAGTCTTCAACCCCGGCCTCACCGACCACCACACCCTGCACACCGTTCTGCAAAGGGTCGCCTGGTTGTACGAGAAGGGTGTCCACGACGTGGCCCGCGACCTGGAGAAGCACCTGGTTTGCTATCAGGCCAGCCCGGCAGATCGCAAAGTGCGCACCCGGTTGGTGGCGTTCGGGCGCAGTCCGGTCAACGACATGCACACCGTCAGCCTCACCCACGTGTTCGACAAGATGATCGGCCAGTTCGAGGAATACGGCGACGCCCTCCGGGCCGCCCAGTTCAAGAGCCCGGCCGCCGGCCTTATCCGGCTGCTGGTCAAGACCGGCTTCGACATCACCAAGGAACGCGAGTGAACCCTGGTCCGGTGTGGTGTCCGATCACGCCCACAGCGAGAGGCCGGTCTCCTCGTCGAATTGCCTGATCGGAGCATCGCCGGCGAACTCCTCGATCTTGACCTCCAATGCCCACACCTCGCAGCCGTAGTTGACGTGGCCTCCGAATGCCCGGCCGCGGGCATCGGCCAGCACTGCATGGGTGTGGATGAACGGCTTGCCGTCCAGGAGCGAAACGTTCCCCATGCCCGAGACCACCTCGAGATGCTCATGGATGTGGAAGTCGCAGTATTCGCGCTCGTCCTGGTCGTAGTAGCGGAGGGCGGCCGTCTTAACGGCCCCCAGATAGGAGAGCCAGGCCGTTGTGATGCCGTGCTCGGCAACATACTCATCGAGGTAGGCAAGGAGATCCTGGCCGGTGGGGACGCGCACCAGATGGACCGGGCCGGGTTGGTAAGTGAACGACGTCATCGGGCGGCCTTGACGAAGGAGGCTGTTCGGGCCGGATCAACCGGATTGGTAGTCACTCCGTCGATCTTGAGGGAAGTGCCGACGATGACTCCGCCGGCGACTTCCAACAGTCCGGCCACGTTGGCCTCGGTGGTACCGGAGCCGATCAGCACCGGCCGGCCGGCGGCCGCTGAGGCGGCGCGACGCACCGCGTTCAGATCCGGTTCGGCACCGGTCGCCTCGCCACTGACGATGATGGCGTCGGCCAGTCCCCGCTCCACCGTGTCTGCGGTTGCCAGCTCGATGGTCATGCCGGGCGGAGCCACCGCGTGCTTAACCATGACGTCAGCCCACACTTCGGTCTCCAGCCCCAATTCGCGGCGCAGTCGCATGACCTGGGCGGCCCGGCCGGTGATGGTCCCTTGATCGGTCGTCATCACCCCCGAGAGCACGTTGACCCGGATGAATGCGGCCCCGGTGGCGGCCGCGATCGACAGGGCCGATTCGGCATCGTTGCGCAGTACGTTGACGCCGACCGGGACATCCACCGCCGCTCCGATGGCAGCGACGGCCCGGGTCATGGCGGCGACCGTCACCGCCGGGACGCGATCTGCGAAGAAGGGGGCGTCGCCGAAGTTTTCGACGATGAGGGAGTCGAATCCGCTATCGGCCAGGATGCGGGCGTCGTCGATCAGCGGCGCCAGGCCCGCTTCGAAATCACCAGAAGACCCGGGCGAGCCGGGAAGAGGTGCCAGGTGGACGACGCCGACCAGACGGCTCATATATACGCTTTGGCGAGTTCGAGAGCCTGTTCGGCCAACTCGCCGACCGCTTCCAGCGAGGTATCGGCAGCCGCGGTGCGCCGCACCACTACCCGGCACCATTCGCCGGCGTCGCCCCGCACGATGTGCTCGGCATCGTCCGGGCCGAACACCCACTTCTGGTACTCGGGAGCCCGCAGCTCCACCCGGATCGTCTCCGGGTAGTCGGCGCCGGCGGCGTGAAAGGCGAATGGAAGCGTTGCCCAGCCCAGGAAGGCGACATGGCGCAGCCGGGTGGTGTCGACCGATTCGGACCCGACGGCGGCATGTATGTCCAGACCGTGGGCCCACGTTTCCATCAGTCGGACGGTGGCAAAGCTCTTCGATGACATGTCTCCGGCCAGCCAGGAGATCCGCTCCTTGCCGGTCATGCGGGAGAGAGCGTCGACCACATCGGCTCTGGCATGTCGCCACCATTCGATGATCTGGCCGGGGCGGCTCTCCCGGCCGCGGAGAACTCCTGCTTGTGTGAAGCTGTCAACTGTGTCGTAATCGGCTAACACGGCGGCCACCGCCGATGCGCCCTCTTCGACGGCCTTGAACGCCAGCTCCTCGGTGCTGGCCAGGTGGCTGACCTGGTCGTGGATGGTCCACCCCGCTGCCGGGGTAGGAGTCGGCCACTTGCGGTAGTCGATGCTCTGTAGGAACTGATCCAGGCCCTGTTGTTCGGCCACTAGGTCGGCCAGGATTTCGCGCATTTCCTCGCCAGGCTAGCCGGGCGGGTTCGGGTTCAGCCCGGCGAAACCGCCTAGAGCTGGTTGAGCTTGTTGATCAACTGGCGCAGGCGGCCGAAGTGCCTGCGATTGAACTGAAAGCTGATGCGATCCAGGGCGGGGGAGTCCGCTTCGAGCACTTCGGAAGCACTGGCCGGCACCCGTTCTATCCGCCCGGAGACCACGATGTCGGCAAACTCGTCGTTCAACTGTTCCACCAACTCATCGTCGGGGCCCCGCAGCATTCGCAGCACCAGGTTGCCGTCGATGTAGCGCTGGGATTGGTAGTTGAGGTAGAAGTCGCAGATGGCATCGGCGGCCTCAGTCACGTCGTGAGCGTGAGTGAACAGGCCCAGATCCTCGGTGGTGATCATGCCGTTGCCGAGCAGGTCGTCGCGCACGAAGGCTTCCCACGTCTCCCAGTAGCCGGTTCCGTCGGATTCGATCAGCACGATGGGCGCCATCGGGCTTTTGCCGGTCTGGATGAGGGTCAGCGCCTCGAAGGCCTCATCCATCGTGCCGAACCCGCCCGGAAACAGGGCAAAGGCATGGGACTCCTTGACGAAAATGAGCTTGCGGGTGAAGAAGTACTTGAAGTTGATGAGCCGGTCCGGCAGGACGTGACGGTTGGCGTCGGCCTCGAACGGCAAGCGGATATTGACGCCGAAGGAGCGTTCCCGTCCCGCCCCCTCGTTGCCGGCTTCCATGATGCCGGGGCCGGCGCCGGTGATCACCATCCAGTTGCGGTCCTCTGTCATGAGGCGGGCAAAGTCGGCCGCCATCTTGTAATCGGGCGATTCGGGCTTGGTGCGGGCGGAGCCGAAGATGCTCACCTTGTGGACGTCCCGGAACCGCGAAAAGATGCGGAACGGATACCGCATCTCTTTGAGGGCGGTGTTGGCCAGCTTGACATCTCCCCGCTCTGCGTCGTCGCGCAGCAGCTTGATGGTTGTGACGATCATCTCTTCGATGAGGTCCTGATTGGCTCCGCCTCCGGCGGCTGCCACCAGTTCCCTGATCATTCGATCGAGTTCGGGATCACCGATTTCATAATGTCGCATAGCGCTTCACACGGTAGTTCAGTGTTTGGGCGAGCCGGTCAATCCCACAGCGCCAGCGGGTTTTCGGCGCTGGCCCAGCCGGGGGCGAACCCGCGGTCGGCAAATATCAGGAAGGCGGCGTCGTGGTCGGCGACCGTGAGCCAGATCCGATTGGTGGCCCTGGTACGGGAGGGAGGGGTCGACAGGTGCCAGAGCCTCAAGAGCCGGGGCCGGGCCTGGTTGAGGTAGACGGACTGGTTGAGGACGATTACGGCATTGGGGAGCTGAGGGAAGCGGCCGAGCTGGGTCTCGGTACTGCGGGCGAATGTGGCGTAGGTTCCCACCATCCAGCCGGCGGCGTCCGGGCCGACGTGGATGGAGTCGATGAGGTCATATGAGATTGACTGGGGGCCTTCCAGTGTGGTCGGGTCCTCAATCACCAACCGGTTGTTCTCGACGTAGACGGACGGTTCGGCGAAGGCGTGGCGGGTGGTCCGCACTGCCACCGATCCCAACCGCAGCCCACCGGCCAGGAGCAATCCGAGGACAATGGCCTGCGGGACCCCTCCGCCGCTGAGGGCACGGGAGAACACCCACCAGACGATGCCGGCGGCGCTCCCGAACAGGATTGCTCCGCCGTAGCCGGCCAGGATCCGATGGCGGATCGTGTGACGTAGCCGCAGCTGTGCTGAATCCATGCAGGAGGCTTCGGCACACTCGACTCTGTGGTTTAGCTCCCACGGGTGGAAGCAGTATGCGCCGGTCAGGGGCAATAGGCAATTATGCAGTAGCAACAACCTGTGGGGAGCCGAGTTTCTGCTTGCTGCCTATTGCCTGCTGTTACTGCCAACCGACCAGCGGATGGCAGCTCAGATTCGACGGCTCACCCGGTTCCGAAGGCGGGGCCCTTTGGTCCCTTGCGCGCCACGGCGCTCCACACCGTCTCATAGTGATCGCGGTCGTAGGCGTCGACGTGGGGGAGAACGAATTCCTCCCAGGCGGTGCGGAGCGGATCCTCCGACTCGGCGAACATGCGAAGCCCGGTAGGGATCCGATCTAGGACGCTTCGAAGACTCATGGGCGTCTCCACCCGGGTCCTGCTATCGCTGGCCGTGAATGACTCGTTGACCTCGACTGCCAGGCGAGAGATGAGCTCAACAAAATCGGGCTTCATGGTGGTGTAGCGACGAACCAGCATGCCGGCCAATTGCTCGGCCACCGGGAAATCCTTCTCCCAGATGACCCAGCGGTCGGCGAACGCCTTGTTGAGAGTCTGGGTGCCGGCGTAGTCGCGCAGATCGGTGGGGTTCATCGTCCCGTACAGCCGGGTGTCACTCCGCAGCTTGACGTTGTCGCCGGTGGGAAGGTCGAGGGCGTGGTAACGGTCGAGCAGCCCATGGAGAGCGAACAGCGTTTCGGCTCCGGCCGCGTTCAACTCTGACAGGTTGATGAGGGCGGTGCCTCGCAAGGCTCTGGTGATGTCGCCATCCTCCCAGCGGCTCTCGGTGCCGCCCCTGCCGTCGCCGTACAGCTTGACGGACCCGATCAGCGTGATGTCGCGCACTTCCCCGGTGAGCGGGATGCGGTAATAGGGGAGGTGCAGCAAAGCCGCGAACTGCTCCAGATCGTGGTCCTTGCCGGTGCCCATATGTCCCCGTAGCGCCAGGTGGAGGGGAACCTGCTCCTCCGCGTGATCGCGACGCACCCTCTCAAGGCGGGCCAGCCGGTACAGCATTCCCAGGTCGACGTAAAAGGGGTCGGGTTCGGGAATCTTGGCCACCCGCTGTTCGCGATCGGAAAGATCCTTGGGAACCTCGAAGGTCTCCAGCTCGATCGGTTTGCCCTCGCCGGCGGGGTCTTCGAAGATCACGGTGTCAGGCATTCACATTCCAGTCTTGATCGTGCCACTGCGAGCGAGCCCACCAGGCGTCGGCTCCCCACAGGGCGAGGCTGCGGCGAAGGCTGGAGCGTACCCCATCGACCATCGCCCTGGTAAGTGCATCGGGCTGCTCCACCACCTGGTTGCGACTGTAGGCGGCCTGCACGGTTCCGTCTCCGATTCCGATGCCGAGCACCGTGGTTCCGGCCACTTCGGCCTGCCGGACGGTTTCGGCCAGTGATTCCACCGACCCGCGGGTCATCCCGTCGGCCAGCACCACCAGGATTCGCACCGTCGCCCGCCGTGACAAGAGACGGTCGGCGGCGTAGGAAACATTCAACTCGTCAACGTTGGCGGCCTTTTCGAACATCGAGACCGGGGGAGCCTCCTCCCGGTTGCGAGCGGCCAGGCTGGCCGAAGCGCGGGGCTCGGCTGCGGTCCAGAACAACCCCGCCACCATGTCTTCGGAAGAGCGCCATCGATGATCAAAGTCTTTCAGGAGGTAGTGGTTGACGGTACGGGTGAGCCTTTCGGCGTGACTTCCCTGGGTGCGCCGCAGCCCGGCAGCCGAGCCGTGCATGCGTTTGATGTAGGTGGCTTCCGTGTCGTTGGGGGCGGCTGCGAACGACCGGTTGAATAGCGCAACCTCGAAGTCAACCTGCAGTTCATCAGCGAGTCGAGCCAGAGTCCATGCCCCCAGGGTGGCGGCCGCCATTCCCCAGGGTGCCCGTCCGCCGCCGGGAAGGCGACGAGCTTGCAGCATGGAGGCGGATCCGTCGACCAGCAGGCTGACCGCGTACGAGCGACGGCTTGAGATAGCCCGTCGTTCAAACATTCGCTGATAGAGGCCGGCGCCCAGGAACAGTGCGGCGTAGGGGGAGAGGTCGCCGGCGTCGTAGCCAGAGCGGAGTCCGCGCCTTTGATTGGCGACGAATAGAGGCCACAACTCACCCGAGATGTGACGCTGGGCTACCCCCCAGGCGCGGGCGGCCCCGTCGAGCGACTCCCGCCCGTCTGCCGCGAACTGGCGGAACCGCTCGGGGAACTGGCTGACGACCAGCTTGCCTCCCTTGCCGATCGGTGGATAGACCAGCGGCGCCTCCGACACCCGGATCAGTTGCTCGGTGCTCGGATCGCCGCCGGCCTCGGAATCGCCTTCGGTGTCGGAGTCGCCGGCCGTCGCCTCCATCGTCTCGTCGTAGCTTTCCACGTCCTGAAGGATCGGGCTGGTGAGCCTGACCCTGTCCACACCTTCGGCGATGGCGTCCCGGTCCGACTCGGAGGCCTGCTCCCGGTCTCCGATCATTCTGGTTCCGGATACTTCGGTGAGCAGGCCGTGCAGGCGGGCTACCTGCAGCAACTGCAGCGCCCGGCCGGCCACTTCCCAAACGTCGGTGGATTCGAGTACGCCCTCTAGAAACGCCATGGCATCGTCGAGAGCAGCCGCCACGTGTGGCTCCACTTGCTTCTGCAGGCGGTCGCGCTCGGAGTAGCCGCCGACGATCAAGAAACAGGCGAGGGCGAACTGGCCGAGGGGACGGGCGTGGGCGAGTGCATCCGGGCTGGCCGCCAGGTACATGTCCTCGAGCACCGACTGCGCTCCCCGGTAGGCCGATAGATGGGCGATCTCCTGACGAGCGTCCTCCAGTGCAAGGAAGAGGGCTTCGGCGGCCGGACCGCCCGCCTCGGACAATGCGTCGAGCAGTGGGACCGGTTCTTCGGCGATTTCCTCGGCGTCTTCGGGCAGCCATTCGGCCGGGATCGGCCGGTGCTCTTCGAAGTCGGTGACTGCCAGGTGAACCACCTCGTGCAGGGCCGAGGCCAGGGCCACCTCGGCCGGCGTGACCGGGGCGCTCCGGCTGTAGGCGGCCTGGAACAACCGGGGATCGAGTACCACCTCGCCGGGTCGGCTGGCGGCTTCCGAACCGAGGCGGACCCGTAGTTCGTCGTTCTTGCTGAGCGTGCGGGCAAACCGCGTGACCGCCGGGGCCACCTTCTGATACCGGGCGACAACAGCCTCAATCGCCCGATCCTCGGGCGGCAATATGTCTGTGAGCACAGTTTGTCGACGATCGCGCATAAGTAAATGACGATAGCGGCACCACGAATTGGGTGGACCAACACCCGTTCAACGAGGAGAGTTACTCGCTCTGCAACGTCCTCATGAACACTTGCATCCCATAGTGGATGGCGACCAGGCCGCCGATCTCCATGATCTGCGCCTCGGTGAAATGCTGCTTGCCCTCGTCGTAGAAAGCGGCATCCAGCTTCTCCGGCTCGCGATACATGAGGTAGGAATAACTCAACGCCCATTTCTCGGCTTCGGTGAACTGCGGATCGTCCCCGAACCCCTTCAGGCCGGCTTCAACCAGTCCCTCAGTCAGACCCGCTGCGGTCGCCTCGGCCGACCGCAGCGAAGAGAAGTAAGTGTCGCCGGCGGTGGCCGCCAGCTGCAGGCGGATGAGCTCCTTGAGCCGATGGTCGACGCCACCTTGATAGAGGGCTTCGGACATCGCACCCCAAAGTGCTTCGGCGTATTTGGGGGCATGGGCGAGGATGCGCGGGAAGACGGCCTCGGCGTCTCCCATCTCAGCAAACGTGTCGAGGGCGGGCCCCAATCCCCGTTCCGTCGCCTCTTCCCGGCTGATCGGCTCGATGAAGGTCATTCGTCGGTTGTCTCCCCGGCCAGGGCTCGCAGTACAGCCTCCCGGTTGTGCGAGCCGGGGGTATCGCCGTAGACCCGCCGCGATTCTTCCTGGCTCACCAGCCGGCCGTCCGGCGTGAACATCGGATAGAAGTCGAGAGTCCGAAAGAAGGTGTGATAGCCGACGTTGAAGCCGATGAAGGCCCCCAGTTCCACTATCTCGGCGTCGCTGTAATGCTCACGCAGGCGGGCGTAGAAGGCTCCATCGATCGCCTCAGGATGGAACTGCATCAACTCGCTGTATTCGAGGGCGATCTTTTCGGCCGCACTGAAGGCCTCGCTGCCTCGCCAATTGTCGATGCCTTCGTCGATCTTTTCCTCTGTGAGGCCATTCCGCTTCGCCGAAGCGGATCGAACATTCCCTCAATAATTACAGTTGGCCGCCCGGGAGAGCTGAACCCGGATGATCTCTTTGAGGCTGTGGTCGACCGAGCCGGTATTGAACACGGTTCCCCAGGCCACGTAGAGGGCCTTGGAGAGTGAAGGGTTGTGGCCCTGAATGGCGTGGAAGGCCGGATCGGGCGCCCGATGCTTCAGGCACTTCTTGACAAAACCGGCCAGCTCCGACTCCAGAAGATCGTCGATCTCGAGCATGGTGATGTTCGGCATCAGGCACCTCCGTGGCAGGCACTCTATCGCAGGCACCGGAACTGCGCCGGGCAGTTGACGCACGGTGAGACGGGACCGAGCTACGTTGTTGGAATGGATCTTCCCATCGCCGATTCTTTTGTGATCCCCGAGTCGGAGCTCGAGTGGTCGTTCTCCACCCCGGGGGGGCCCGGGGGGCAGCACGCCAACCGCAACGCCACCCGGGCCGAGCTCAGCTGGAACCTGTCCGCCAGCGTGGCTGTGAGCGATCAACTGCGTTCCCGGCTGGCTCACTCACTCGGGTCCCGGGCGCGTAGTGGGGTGATCACGGTGGCGGTGAGCGAATCGCGCTCCCAATGGCGGAATCGTCAGATGGCGAGGCGGCGGCTGGCGGAGATGCTGGAGGGTGCGCTTCGAGAAAGGCGGCGCCGGATCCCGACCCGACCGTCCCGCTCGGCTCACAACGCCCGGATCAAGGACAAGCGGCGACGAGGGGCCGACAAACGGCTGCGCAAGCCACCCGAGATCGAATAGGAGCCGGCTACGCCTCGTCGACGGGAAGCCGGTCGTCGGGGTTCTCGTCGAAGTAGGCCAGCTGGTCGACCGGCATCGTCAGCGCCGTCAATACGTTCATCGAATGGGCGGTGATGCGCTTCAGGTAGCGGTAGTAGAGGGCCCGTGGGACTCCGTAACTGGAGGGACGCTCCGAAGCCACGCACTCGTTGATCCGCTCGTCGAACTCCTTGAGCAACACATCCGCTTCGCTCAAGTAGGTGCGTGCTTCCTCGGTGGCGCGGCTCAGGAAGGTCTGAGCGGTCTCTGAGATCAGCAATGAGATGCGCTGGCGATAGGAGCTGAGCTGCTCGAGGTCGTCGGCGGTCGAGAGGTCGGTGCCCTGGTTGGCCAGATCCCAGATGTTCTTGGCGTAGTCGCCGATCCTCTCGACGTCTTTGGAGACCGCCATGTAGGCGAGGACCATCGGCACGTCCGACGCCGCCGAGTGCACGCTGACGTGGACCACCAGGTCACGCCGGATCTCGCGCTCCAGCGCATTGATGCGTTTGTCGGTGGTGTGAATGTCGTCTCCCACCACAGTTGGCTCGGCGCCGGCCAGCAAGGCGTTGGCGGCCAGATCGAAGCTGTGGCGGGCGTCGCCCAGCATCTGGCCGATCTTGCTCTCAACCAGCTCCAGCTGACTTTCTGACCCCCGCCGGAAGAATTCAAGGACCATTGTGGACCTCCCTCATCGCAACAACACTATTCCGATCAACGGGCCGATGATGAAAATCCCGATTACGTACCCCACCGCCAGGACTCGATTTCCCACCGCGACCTCCGACAATCTCTCGGCCGCCTTTATGGGGAGATGGCGTAGCTGGGGCAGTGGGTAGAAGAGGAGGATCCCGGTGAGGTTGAACAGGGTGTGGGTGAGGGCAATCGCCAGCGCCTCGGGACGATCGGTCGCCAGCGACGCCAGCAGGGCGGTCACTGTGGTACCGACATTGGCTCCCAGAGTGATCGGATAGGCGTTCTGTAGCGTGAGCACTCCTGCCGCGATGATCGGAATCAGAATCGACGTCGTGATCGAACTGCTCTGGACGGCCACCGTCATGATCAGGCCGACCACCATCGCCGGGACGCCGCCCCCGCGGGCGAGCACTTCGTTCATGGATCGCTCGATACGCCCGGCCAGCACTTGCTTCATGTTCTTGGTGATGAAGGCCAGGCTCAAGAAGATGAGGCCGAGGCCGGCTATCAGCAGGATCGCCCCAAGCGCATTGGCGCTGGCGCCATCGAGGAGATCCTTCACCTGATCAACGGGCCACTTGACGGCTTCCTTGAAGGGGCTGTCCCCGAGCTCCCCGCCCTGAATTCCCGCTTCGGACAGCCACTCGGCCATATTCTCGGCGATGGTGGAGAGGAACCCCGTTATCAGCTCAAGCGGCAGCAGCACGCTGACTGCCATCAGGTTGAAGAAGTCGTGCATGGTGGCACCGGCGAAAGCCCGCTTGAACTCCTCGCTGCGGCGGATGTGGCCGAGCGACGCCAGGGAGTTGGTGACGGTGGTGCCGATGTTGGCGCCCATGATCATGGGTACCGCGGTGTCGAAGGGGAGAGTGCCCGACCCGACCAGGCCGACGATCGTGGCGGTCGTTACCGAGGAAGACTGAACCAGGACGGTGGCCAGGATGCCGGCGAATAGGCCGGCCAGCGGGTTGGAGATGCCTTCGAAGAGGTCGGCGGCCACATCGGAGCCGAATGCCTTGATACCGCTCTCGAGGAACTTGACGCCCGCCAGGAACAGATAGAGGAGGCCGAGGACAAGCAATAGCCGAGCCCAGGTTGGAATCTTGCGTTCAGGTGTCGGCTGGCTGATCGCCATGGGAGGGACCGGGCTCCGTCTGTGCTCGCGGTGAGACTATCGCGCGACTCGATCGCCCCAGGTTGTTGGTGTGGGATACTCGGAGCGATGGATTCCAAGCCCCGGGTGCTGTTCGTTTGTGTTCACAATGCCGGCCGCAGCCAGATGGCAGCGGCCCTCACTGAGATGCACGGCGGCGAGTTGATCGACGTTCATTCGGCCGGCAGTGAGCCCGCCGACCAGGTGAATCCGGTAGCGGTGGAAGCGATGGCAGAGCTCGGAATCGACATCGAGTCACGGCAGCCGAAGCTTCTGTCGACCGATGCTGTCGAAGGGTCCGACGTGGTGATCACCATGGGCTGCGGCGACGCTTGCCCGGTCTATCCCGGCAAGCGCTACCTGGACTGGGAGCTGGACGACCCGGCCGGCCAGGATCTGGTGGCGGTTCGGGGGATCCGCGACGAGATCAACCGGCGGGTTCTCGATCTGGTGCAATCGCTTCTCAGTGATGGCACCAACCGGGAGTGGTCGACCGATCTGGTCCCCGACTGACCCAGCCTCGGGTTCGAGATCGAACCGCCTAAGGAATGAGCCACACCGGGTGCTCGACCAGATGCATCTGGCTGCCGTCCCTGGCCGACTCCTCCCACATCATCAGCGCTCCGATTTGAGGAGTGTCGACGGTGTAAGGGATGGCGAATTGGAAGGCTCCCCAGTCGGGGCCGCCGGTGCTGGCCGTCGTGAAGCCTTCTGCCAGCTGCAGTCCGTCGTTGTCGTATAGCGCCCACTGGGCAGTGGCTTCGAACAAGCGCCCGATACCGGAGACCAGCAGGGGGCTCTCGGTCGAGGCGAACCAGGCGGGCTGGTCGATCAGGATTTCGGGGACCAGGCCCCAACTCAGCAGTGCCTCCCGGCCGAGCGAGGGTGACACTTCCATTCCATGGCCGCCGAAGGATTCGATCGCCTCTCCCTCTATCATCAGCACAACCTCATCGACAGTCGAGAACTGAGTGAGGGTGAACACGATTTGGGTGAGCACGGCCATCTCCCCGAAGGTGCCTCCGATGTTGTCAACCTCGGCTGAGAAGTCGACCAGGGCGGCTCCATCGGCGATGCTCAGTCCCAGCAGTTCGGTGCCGGCCGGCATCCCGCCGGTGATGGCCGGGGTCCCGGCCTGCTCGGCGGCTGTGGGTCCGGCGATGAGAGCGTCGATAGCGGCCCGGGCCACGGAGGCCGTGGGCTCGATCTCCCGGGTGACCGGCCCTACGAAGGGTCCGGTTTCGCCACCGATTGCATCGATCATGAAGTAGACGCTGACAAACTGCGGCTCGGCCGGCACGGTGGTCGTGGTGGTCGTGGTGGTCGTGGTGGTCGTGGTGGTCGTGGTGGTCGGCGGCTGCGTGGTGGTCGTGGTGGTGGGCGGCGAAATGGTGGAAGACGTGGTGTCGGCCGACGGGTCGGATTCGCCGCAGGCGGCGGCCACCAGAGCCAGCGCAACCAAGAAGAATCCCAGGCGTTTCATGTCATTGCTCCTCGTTGTGAGTGCTGTGTCCTTCACCCCTTAGACGTCACCGAAGGTCCATTTGGGTGACGGCAGTCGGGCGGTCAGTTGCTTGGACGTCCGCAAACCGGCGCCCTGTTCCTAACATCTGCTGACCAATGCACTACGAGCTCTCGACTCTTCCCAACGGCCTGCGTGTGATCACCGATGCCATGCCGGATGTCCGGTCCGTGGCCCTCGGCGTGTGGGCTGATGCCGGCACCCGCGACGAGTATCCCAACGAGGCCGGGGCGGCCCACTTTCTCGAGCACCTCCTCTTCAAAGGCAGCGAGCGTCTCTCCGCCCAGCAGATCGCCGAATCATTTGATGCAGTTGGTGGCCGGTCGAACGCCTTCACCAGCAAGGAGCAGACTTGCTACTGGGCGCGGCTGCGTGACGACGATCTGCCACTTGGTATCGACATCCTGGCCGAGATGGTCAGGCACCCCGCCTTTCGCCAGTCGGAGATTGATTCCGAGAAACATGTTGTCCTGGAAGAGATCAACATGAACGAGGACGATCCCACCGACGTCGCCTACGAGGAGTTCTCGGCGGCACTGTGGAAGGGACACGCCCTCGAGCGGCCGGTGCTGGGCACCAAGGAGTCGATCACGGCGATGGGCCGGTCGGACATCAACGACTTCTGGTCGCGCCGCTACCACGCCGGGTCGACGGTGGTCTCAGTGGCGGGCCGGGTCGACCATGCGGCTCTGGTCGAGCTGGCCAACGAGCACTTCGGTAGCTGGCACCGCGACGAATCCACTCACGACCATGGGCCCGTCGCCGTCGAGCCCAGGGTGGCGGTGCGGCACCGGGACACCGAACAGACCCATCTCATCATCGGCGGAGAGGGCTTCCAGCGCGGCGACGATCGCCGTTTCGCGTTTGGGCTGCTCAACCATGTCATGGGCGGCGGGATGTCATCCCGGCTGTTTCGCGAGATCAGAGAGCAACGCGGCCTTGCCTACGCCGTGTACAGCTTCCGGTTCCCGTACGCGGACTCGGGCGGCTACGGGGTCTACGTCGGCACCACCCCCAACCAGACCGACCAGGTCCTGCACCTGGTGGAGGACGAGTTCAAGAAGTTGATCGCCGACGGCATTACCGACGACGAGCTGGAGCGCGCCAAGGGCCACGTGCAGGGGAGCCTGGCCCTCAACGAAGAGGATCCCAATAGTCGAATGATCCGTCTCGGCCGCGAGGAGATAGCAGGTCAGGATCACCTCAGTCTCGACGAGACACTGGCCCGATACGACGCCGTCACCGGCCGGGATGTTCACGATGTTGCTGTCGAACTGTTGACGGGACCCAAGGTGATCGGGGCCACAGGTCCCCATGAGGCCTCCGAGCTGGAGCCGTTTGTGCTGTGACCCGCGTCCTCGTCTCCGGAGCATCTGGGCGAATGGGCTCGATGATCTCGACGGCGATCGCGGACAGTGACGGCCTCGAACTGGTCGGCCGCTATGACCCGGCCGGCGGGGAGGGGGTGTCGTCCGACGCCGACGCCCTGGCCGAAGGCGATGTGGTGGTGGAGTTCACCAATCCCGACGTTGTTCTCGACAATCTGCGCAGATGGCAGCACCGGGGCCTGCATGCTGTGGTGGGCACCTCGGGCTTCACCTCCGGGCGGATCGCCGAGGTCGAGAGCTTCTTTGGGGCTGGACCGCCCAACTGCCTTATCGTGCCGAACTTCTCGATCGGGGCGGTGCTGTCCATGCGGTTCGCCGCCGAAGCCGCGCCTTATTTCGCCGCAGCCGAGATCATCGAACTGCACCATGACGGCAAAACCGACGCCCCCTCGGGCACCGCCATCGCCACCGCCGCCGGGATAGCCGCCGCCGGAGAACAGGCACGCGCCGTCGAGTCGACGGAACTGGTGGCCGGTGCCCGCGGCGCCTCGGTCGAAGGAGTGCCGGTCCACTCGGTTCGCTTGTCGGGTCTGGTCGCTCACCAGGAGGTGATTCTCGGGGGAACGGGAGAGACCCTCACCATCCGCCACGATTCCACCGATCGCAGCTCCTTCATCCCCGGGGTCTTGATGGCCGTCAGAGGAATCGGCGGTCTGCCCGGAGTCTCTGTCGGTCTCGAGGCTTTGCTATGAGCGAAGAGGCCATGTCTAACGACGACTTCAGGCCCGGCGAATCGGTGGTCGAACGTCAGATTCGCCTGGCCATGGAGCGCGGGGAGTTCTCTGGCCTACCCGGCCACGGCGAGCCGATCGAGGGGCTCGACGAGACCTACGACCCGCTGTGGTGGGTGAAACAGTGGGCCGAGCGGGAGGGCCTGACCCCCGGTGAGTTGGCCGTGCTGATCAAAGAGCGCAAACAGCGCGACTGAGCCCCGCTGTGGGACGGGGCTCAGCCCGGGAAGCATCCTCACCTAGCGGATCGATGATTCCCATCGGCGACACTATCGCAACCGGGTTGCCCCCGCCGCCAGCCGTCCCGGAATCGAGCAGGTACAATCGTCGCAACCGGCCCAGGGGTGTTCATGGACAAGCGAACCGAGGCGGAGTCAGAGGCTCTCGAGTTGGACGAGAAGCACGTCGCCGACGACATTGAAAAGACCATCTCCCAGCCCCTCAGTATCGAGGGCGAGGCAATGATCGAGGCTGCCGAGCTCGAGGAGCTCAAGTTCTCCCAGGACTGAAGCCAGACCCCTCACCGGTCACTCGCGACGAAACCTCACTCTGGAATTTTCCAACCTTGTGCTCGTTACCCTCAATGGGTTGCGAGAAATAGGTATTTGAGGAGAAACCATGAGTGACACCACCCGGGTAGCCGTCATTGCCGGCGCCCGCACCCCGTTTGCCAAGGCAGGAGCCCAGCTGCGCCAGCACCGGGCCCTCGACCTGGGAGTTCATGCCGTCGACGGCCTGCTCGACAAAGCTGATGTCGATCCGGCGATCGTCGACACTCTCGTTTATGGCATCGTCGTCCTCGACGCCCGGGTCCCGCATCTAGCTCGCGAGGTCAACTTCAAGAGCCGGCTCCCCGATTCGACCCGATCGCTGACCATCACCGACAACTGCATTACTTCGGCCAGCGGCATCGAACTGGTCGTTGATTCGATCCGGGCCGGCCGCGCTGAGGTCGGTATTGCCGGAGGTGTTGAGTCGATGTCCAACCCCTCGGTGCTGATGACCAAACGGGCCAGTTCAATCTTCCTGCAAGCCGCGGCAGCCCGTTCACTGGGCGATCGCCTCAAGATCTTCGTCAAGCTTCGCCCCAAGGACCTGGTGCCCCAGGCACCTGGCGTCGAGGAACCGTCGACCGGACTGTCGATGGGCGAGCACTGCGAGCTGATGGTCAAGGAGTGGAAGATCTCCCGTCAGGAACAGGACGAGATCGCCTATCACAGCCACATGAATGCGGCCGCCGCTACTGAGGACGGAAGGCTGCCGGATGAGATTGTCCCGCTCGACGGTATCGATCGCGACACGATGATCCGGGCCGACACTTCAATGGAGAAGTTGGCCAAGCTGCGGACGGTGTTCGATCCCACTCCGTCGGGCACCCTGACCGCGGGCAATTCCAGTCCACTAACCGACGGCGCCGCCGCCGTCATGCTGATGTCCGAGGATCGCGCCAAGGCCGAGGGCCTGGAGCCGCTGGCCTTCATTCGCGATGTCGAGTTCGTCGGGATCGACCCGGCCGATGGCCTGTTGATGGGGCCAGGAGTAGCCGTGCCTCGCTTGCTTCGCCGGGCCGGCCTGGAACTGGACGACATGGACATTGTCGAAATGCACGAAGCGTTCGGGGGACAGGTGGCCTGCAACCTGGCCGCCTGGGAGCAGGGCTGGCAGGAGCCGCCGATCGGCAAGCTCGACCGGACCAAACTCAACCCGCTTGGAAGCTCGATCTCGGTCGGCCACCCCTTCGCGGCCACCGGAGCCCGGATCGTGACCACCCTGGCCAACGAGATGGCGCGACGCGACTCTCGCTACGGACTGGTGAGCATTTGCGGTGCCGGCGCCACTGCCGCCGCCATCATCCTGGAGCGTTAGCGCCGGCTACTGACCGGTTGGCACCTTGATCGGGTGCACGCTCTGGCGCGAGACGATGGACACATGCTCGTCGTCCCACCGCACCTCAACCGACTCACCGTGGACCGCTTTGACCTTGCCGTAGCGGGGAACTTGCCCGACCTTCTTGGTGAGCTCCTCAACCCGCGTTCCCGGTTTCAGCATGCGCCTGTCTCCTCTCCCGCTTGTGACCAATGATCGCGAGCAGGGGGACGGTGCGTTAGGGGCGAAATGCCCTCTCGGCATTTGGGGTGTCGCTAGTAGAGGGCGTTGGCCAGCTCCCGGCGATAGGTCGCCGATAGGGGGTGGTCCGGTCCCAGGACTTCGAAAATGTCGACCATGGCCGAGCGGGCCTCGTCGAGGCGATCGTTCTTCTTGCGCACCACAGCCAGGAAATGGTCCAGGGCCGGTTCGAATTCGGCCGACGCCGCCAGAGCGCGTCCGAGGTCGAGGCGAGCTGCATCGTCGTCGGGGTCGGCTTCCACTGCCGCTCCGAGGGCGGCGACGTCGGCGCCATCGGACCCGGTCAACCGGGCCGTGGCCCGCAGCTTCTCGACTTCGCTGGTCGGTGCCAGTGGTGCCAGCACATCGAGTGCCAGCGAGTTCTGACCCTGCGAAAGGTAGAGGGCGGCCAGGGTGGTGCCGGCTTCCTCATGATCCATCCTGTCGGCAAGCACCCCGCGCAGTAGCTCCTCGGCCCTCTCGTCATTGCCGTCGAGCATGGCGCTTCGGGCCGCATCTACAGTCAGATCGAGCTGGGACGGAACCACGGTGTCGAGCCAGGCCCGCACCTGGCTCTCGGGGAGCGCTCCAGTGAACTGCTCCACCGGCTGCCCGCCCTTGAATGCCATCACGTAGGGGATCCCTTGCACGCCGAACTGCTGGGCGAGTGCCTGATTGGCATCAACATCCACTTTGACCAGTTCGAAGCCACCGGCGTATTCATCGGCCAGCCGCTCCAGCATCGGTCCGAGTGTCCGGCATGGCCCGCACCACTCGGCCCAGAAGTCCACCACCACCGGCAGGTCGTGGCTGCGCTGGACGACTTCGGTCACGAAGTCGGGCGCGTTGATCTCTTTTGCGTATTCACTTTGCATATCTCACCTCAGGTAAAGGTAAATCATATTTCATCGCTGAGAATTCCCGGACGGTCGCCTCTGTCGACCCGGCTGCTACCGTCACGGGTATGAGCACGCAACCGTTTGGCTCCGTTCTTACTGCGATGATCACCCCCTTCGACCAGGCTGGACAGGTGGATTATCAGGCCGCCTGGGACCTGGCTCGCCACCTGGTTTCCCACGGCAGCGATGGCCTGGTGGTGTGTGGCACTACCGGGGAGTCTCCCACCCTGACCAAAGACGAGAAGCTGGCGATGTTCAAGACCGTTGTTGAGGCGGTCGGCGATCGTGCCATCGTCATCGCCGGGTCGGGCACCTACAACACCGCCGAATCGGTGGAAACCACCCGCCAGGCCGCCGACCTCGGATGCCATGGCGTGATGGCGGTCACCCCGTACTACAACAAGCCTCCCCAGGAGGGCTTGTATCAGCATTTCACCGCGGTGGCCGACGCGTCCGACCTCCCTGTCCTCGTCTACAACATTCCCGGGCGGACGAGTCGACTCATCGAGGTCGACACTCTGGCCCGCTTGAGCCGGCACGAGCGCATCGTTGCCACCAAGGACGCCGTTGAGGACGTGGAGTTCACCCGCCGGACACTGGATGCAGTCTCGGAGACCTTCGCGGTCTATTCCGGCCAGGACTCCTTCACCCTGCCATTAATGGAGATCGGAGCGGTGGGGATTGTCTCGGTGGCTTCACACCTGGTGGGCGATCAGATCCAGGAGATGACCGCGGCGGCCCGTGACAAGGATTATGACGCTGCCCGCGTTATCCACGACCGGCTGCTGCCCCTCTTCGAGGCGCTGTTTGTCGAGCCCAATCCGATGCCTCTGAAGGGTGCTCTGAATGAGGTGTGGCGGCCGATGGGGGACCCGCGGCTCCCGTTGATTCCTCCCCGGGCAGAGACCGTGGCTGCGCTCTTGAGGGCGTTGGAGGCGGCCCAGGCCGCATGAGCGTGCGGGTCACCTTCCTCGGCGGTCTCGGGGAGATCGGTCGCAACTGCGCCGCCGTTGAGATCGACGGCCGGATCGCTCTTATCGACTGCGGTCTGATGTTCCCTGAAGAGCATATGCTGGGCGTCGACCTGGTCCTGCCCGACTTCAGCTGGTTGGTGGAACGCGCCGATGACGTTGCGTGCGTGATCCTCACCCATGGCCACGAAGACCATGTCGGCGCTCTCTCCTACTTCCTGGCCGAAATCAACGTACCGGTGTACGGCACCAGGTTGTCGGTCGAGTTGGCGGGCAGCCGGGTGGAGGAGAACGGGATCGATGCGACGTTTCGCGCTCTCGAGGACAACGAGTGGGTCGAGGACGGTCCCTTCCGCTTCAAACTGGTTCCGGTGTCGCACTCCATCCCGCACGGGGCCGGCGTGGCCATGGAGACCCCTGAAGGCCTCATCGTTCACTCGGGCGACTTCAAGTTGGACCCCACTCCGGTTGACGGGCGGCCGACCGATCTGCCGACCTTCGCCGAGCTCGGTCGGGAGGGAGTGCGACTACTCCTGGCCGACAGCACCAACGCCGAGCGCCCCGGTTTCGTCCCCTCAGAATCGTCGCTCGGCCACAGCCTGTACGAGATCATCGCCGAGTCGAGCGGACGGGTGATTGCGGCCTGCTTCGCCAGCCATCTGCATCGGGTGCAGCAGATCGTCGATGCCGCCATTGACTCGGGCCGCAAGGTGGCCTTCCTGGGCCGCTCAATGGTTCGCAATGTGGACATCGCCGCCGGGCTCGAGGCATTGACGGTCGCGGACGACAAGATCGTCCCGATCGATAAGGTCGGTGACATGGACCCGGCCGAAATCTGTGTCGTTTCCACCGGCAGTCAGGGAGAGCCGTTCGCGGCGTTGTCGCTGATGGCAGCCGGCGAGCACCGGGCGGTCAAGTTGGAGGAGGGAGACACGGTTTTGATCTCGGCGACGCCGATCCCCGGCAACGAGAAATCGGTGTCTCGAGTCATCAACGGTCTGACCCGTCGCGGGGCTCGGGTCTTCCACGGTCGCAACGCCAACGTCCACGTGTCCGGACACGGCAGCCGTGACGAGCTACTGACATTTCTCAATGTCATCCGGCCGCAGGCCTTCGTCCCTGTTCACGGCGAGTACCGCCACCTCAAGGCTCATGCCGACCTGGCGGAGACGATGGGGGTGCCTGACGTGGTGGTGTGTGAGGACGGCGACGTGATCGTGCTGGACGGCGACAAAACAACCGTGGAGCGAAGGGCCGTACCGGCCGGCTATGTCTACCTGGACGGCACCGGCGTTGGCGACGTGCGACGGGCGATCCGCGACCGCCGCCACCTGGCCGACGATGGGGTCATCGTCGTGACGGTTGGCGTCGACATGCAAACCGGCGAGTTCGTGCACGGGCCCGATCTCGACAGCCACGGTTTCATGGACGCCCCCGACGAGATCCTCAAGACCGCCGCCACCGAGATCGTCGACATGGTCGGCAAAGGCAAAACGGATGCCGATGCTTGCCGCCGCAAGATCGTCCAGGCAGTCCGCACCGTAACCCGCCGCGAAACCGCCCGCCGCCCGGTAGTGATCCCCGTAGTAATCGAGTTCTGATCTAGCTCCTCCCCGCTCTGAGGTCGGGATGGGGCCGGCGGTTGGCCGCCAACGGTTTTGCCTGCTGCCTACTGCTCGTCTTCCAGCAACCGCTCGATCTCCAGGATCCGCTCCTCAACGTTCTTGATCCCGGTCATTTCGTCGATCTTCCGGTTGGCTTTGTGGAGGAAGTTGGGGTCGATGCCGCCTGCCAGGCCGAGTCCGCCGTGAGCGGTTGAAGGGTTGATGCGTGTCCTCATCATCTCCAGATGCTTCTGCCGCAACGCAGCCAACTCGGCTCGCAAGGTATCGGCCGCGAGCGGGGTGGCCGCCGCTACTGCAGCTTCCAGTTCGATGATCCGATCCCGAATGGTGATGCGCCCGTTGAAGTCGTCGGCGGGCAGCTGTTTGAGTTCTTCCCGTGCCGTTTCCAGCTCGATCTCGAGCTCGAAAGGATCAGCCATGTTATGAGCCTACGTGAGAGCCTCTGCCCAGATCGCGCGGTCCGCGCGCGGGTGCCCGGTATCCGCGCGAATTTCCGACCCCTTGACCGATCGATCGGGTAGCCTCTAGGACCGATGCCACAACGCAAACCCACCCGTGGTGGGGCTTCCGGGCGGAAGAAGCGGGCACCCAAAACCAAGAGTCAGCCGACCCGTTTGGCGCGCCTCCGGGCCGCGACCCGGGAGCGCCTGGGACGTCAGACAGACGATGTCTGGGGCCTGGCCCTGCTGGTGGCCAGCTCCGTTCTGCTCCTCGGGTTCCTCGGCCTGGCAGGACCGTTCGGTCGTTTGTTCATCCCGGGTCTCCGGATCCTGTTCGGGGTATGGGCGGTATTCGTTCCCGTCGGCATGGCGGTAATGGGTCTCACCCTGGTGTTCGGGAGGGCTTCTCGCGAGCACTCGCATCTCCCGCTCGGCCTGGCTCTGCTCTTCTTGGGGACCCTGGGGCTTTTCCACCTCCTCACCGGATCCATTCCGCTCGCCGAAGGCGTTGATCGCGTGACCACCCGCGGGGGAGTGATCGGCTCGCTTGCCTCCTATCCACTGCGCCGGTTGGTCGGGCAGTGGGGCGCTCTCATTTTCCTGGTCACCATGATCTCGGTCGGGGTCATGCTTGCCACCCGTACCACCGTCCGGGAAGTCGCCCTGGCGATCGGAGACCTCGGCCGTTGGCTGGGTTATCAGTCCGGCCGCCTGTGGGCCCTGCGCCGGAGCCGGGTAGCGGTCGCCGGCAGCTCTGCCCCGCCCCCGGTAGTCGAGCCGAAGCCGGCGCTGGCCGACCGGCCCGCCGCCAGCAAACCCAAGTCGAGCCCGGCCAAGACCCGGCCCGGCGCCAAGACCAAGAAGACGGCCGCCGTCCCTGTCACCACCCGGACCGGCAACTACCAGCCTCCACCCATCGAGTTGCTCACCCTCGGGACCGGTGGAGGCCAGAACAAGCGCTCTCTGGAAAGTACCGGCCGGGAACTGGAAGACACGCTGCGCCAGCACGGCGTCGATGCCCGCCTCACCCGCATAGTGCCCGGCCCTACCGTGACTCGCTACGAGATCGAGTTGGCTCCGGGGGTGAAGGTGGCTCGCGTCACCAGCCTGGCCTCCGACATCGGCTACGCCCTGGCCACCCCGGACGTTCGGATCCTGGCCCCCATCCCGGGCAAGAGCGCCATCGGAGTCGAGGTTCCCAACCTGCGTCGCCGGCTGGTGACGCTGGGAGACATTCTTTCCTCTCAGGAGGCGATCGAGAACACCAATCCGCTCGGGGTCGGGCTGGGCATGGACATCGCCGGGACGCCGACGATGCTCAATTTGAACGAGCTGCCCCATGTGCTGATCGCCGGGGCGACCGGTGCCGGCAAGTCATCCTGCATCAATTCGATCGTCACCAGCCTTCTAATGCGGACCCGCCCCGAGGATGTGCGCCTGATCATGGTGGATCCCAAGCGTGTCGAGCTGGGGCAGTACAACGGCGTTCCCCACCTACTGACCCGGGTTATCACCAGCCCCAGGAAAGCCGCCGAAGCGCTGCGTTGGGCCGTGGCCGAGATGGAGCGTCGCTACGAGCTGGTGGCCGACAGCGGGGTCCGCGACATCGTCGGCTATCACGAGAAGTGGGATGCCGGCGGTCTCGATCCTGAGAAGTTTGATCGCTTCCCATATATCGTGGTTGTAGTCGACGAATTGAACGACCTCATGATGGTGGCCGGCAAGATCGTAGAGGACGCCATCGTTCGGATCGCTCAAATGGCTCGAGCCATCGGCATCCACTTGGTGATCGCCACCCAGCGGCCGTCGGTCGACGTGATCACGGGAGTCATCAAGGCGAACGTCCCCTCCCGGCTGGCGTTTTCGGTGGCATCGCAGGCTGACAGCCGGGTAATCCTCGACTCTTCAGGAGCCGAGAAGTTGATCGGGCTCGGAGACATGCTGGTGGCGACCGCCCGCGATCCCAAGCCGGAGCGGATTCAGGGAGCCTGGGTCGAGGAGAGCGAAGTCCATGCCGTCGTCGCCTGGGTCAAGCAGCAGGCCAAAGCTAGGTACGACGAGACGATGTTCGTGGCGGCCGAGAAGGAGGCCAGGGTGGCCGAAGACTCCGAGGGAGAGAACCCCGACATCCTTCGCCAGGCCACCGAGCTCATCGTCCGATCCCAGCTCGGGTCCACCTCGATGCTGCAGCGCAAGCTGCGGATCGGGTTTGCGCGGGCCGGACGGGTAATGGACATCCTGGAGAACAAAGGCATTGTCGGCCCCTCGGAAGGCTCTAAAGCCCGCGAAGTCCTGATCCAACCGGAAGAGATCGACACCGTTCTCAGCTCTTAGGCACAGCTTCACGCTGCGTCTGTGGGCTGGTGGTTCGTGTCTACTGCCTCTCGCACTCTGTCCGCTGGCCCGACAATGATCCACGATCATGGTGCTCGGGTTCGTTGCCTTGGTGAACGGAAAGGACACCCGATGCAAGTCTTACACCCCACTCGCAACTGGACTTCCATATTCGCAGGCGTGGCGCTTCTCAATGTTGGAGCCTTCGCCACGGCAAGTGTCGCCGGTGCGATCCTCGGCATCCCAATGGTGATTGTCGGGATCGGCCTCCTCACCAGCGAACTACGCGGCTGATTCATCCCCGCCGCACAAAACCGAACGGGCGCCAGCAGGCGCCCGTTCGTCCATTTGGATCCTTCTGACAAACCGCCCAAAGCCGGATACGCTGAATGCCCGGAACTTCTTTTGCGCTGGCGGGGATGAAGAAAACAAGACTTGTTACCGAGCGGGGGGCGTCGCGGCCCGCAAGACTGGACGGTCCGTTCGGGACCATGCACTACGCCGATCTCGACCAGAACGGCAAGACGCGGGTGGCCAGCCGGTCAGGCCTGCACGGGTTGCTCAGGTTCGGCCCTTCCACTCCCGGTCCGTTTGGCGAAGTGGTCGGCCTCATCAATGAGAGCAAAGTGGTGTTCCGCTACCGGCCGTTCGGCTCGGTCGAAGCCGGTCGGCATGCGTTCGAGGTTCGCTACGAAGGCGCAGAGTACGTCCTGGTCAGTCGCGGCCGTGGCCCCACGCCCCGGCTGGAGACCGGTGACGGCAAAGCATTGGCGGCCTTCGGTAGCCGTCGCGGACGGGCCTCGCGCGAACTCACCGAGGACGAGACGATACTGGTTGCGCTGATCGCCGGCTCCGGAATCGCCGAGGTGACCATGCCGCAGGGATGGCTAGCCCGCAACTGACTAGCTCCTTTGGAACCGGCGGGCATGGCACTTTGGAAATCCTGGAAATTGTCGTTGTAGAGGCTATGAGCAACTCCTGCGACCCTCGCAACCGTCCCGGTTTCGTTGAGGGCGATGTGTCGGCCTTCTTGCCCGAGAAGGTGGCGACGGCACCCAATGCCGCCGACGACTTTCGCACGGTGATGCTGGCCGGATTCTCCACGATGATGATCGTGGCGACGGTGTTCGGAATCGTTCTTCTCACCCACTAGCCGGGTAGCCTCACGGCGATGCTTGAGATCCTGCGGCCCGACGGGTCGCTCCAGGGGAAAGCTCCCGTTTCACTCGCCGAGACCCGGCGGCTCTACGCCGCGATGGTGTCTGCCCGCACCTACGACCACAAGGGCACGGCTCTGCAAAAACAAGGTCGGCTCGCTACCTATGCCTCCTTCGAGGGTCAGGAGGCGGCCCAGATCGGGGCGGTAGCAACATTGCGGCCTGATGACTGGGTGGTTGCCACCTACCGAGACGCCGCCGCCATGTGGATGCAGGGATATCCCTGGGTCAATCTCTTCCTCGGGCGCACCGGCGACGAGCGGGGAGGTTGTCCGCCAGACGGCGTCAACGTCATGCCTCCCTCGATCACGGTTGGTGCTCACATGATCCACGCCGTCGGGATGGCCTGGGCCGAGCAGCACCAGGCCGGCGACCGGGTGGCTATGACCTTCTTTGGCGACGGCGCGACTTCGGAGGGGGACTTCCATGAGGCAATGAACTTCGCCGGCGTCTATCAGGTCCCGGTGATCTTCCTATGTCAGAACAACCAGTACGCCATCTCCACCCCGCGCAGCCGCCAAACGGCGTCAGAGACCATTGCTCAGAAGGCGGATGCTTACGGTTTCCCGGGTCGGCAGGTCGATGGCAACGATCTGCACGCGGTCCTCAGTGCCACCGCCGGAGCCGTCGATCGGGCCCGGTCCGGCGGCGGTCCCACCCTGATCGAAGCCGTGACTTTCCGGGTGGGCGCCCATACCACCGCCGACGATCCCGGCCGCTACCGCGACCCATCCGAAGAGGCCACCTGGCGGGCGCTCGATCCGCTCGATCGGGTGCGGCTCTATCTGGAGGCGGCGGGTGAGTGGGACGCCGGCTGGCAGAACGACCTGGAGTCGTCGGCCGCCGCCGAGATCGAGACAGCCATCGGCGAGGCCGAGGCTCTCGAACCGCTGGCGGGCGGTGACCTGTTCGAGGCGATGTTCGCGACCACGACCCCACAGCTGGATCATCAACACAGCCTGCTGGAGGAGGGGCCGGGTGGCTGAGCACAACCTGGCCCAGGCTTTGACGCTGGCCCTCGACCACGCCCTGGGAGCCGATCCAGATGTGTTGGTGCTGGGCGAGGACGTGGGCGTGACCGGCGGTGTCTTTCGCATCACCGACGGGTTGCAGGAGAAGTACGGCGCCGAGCGGGTAGTCGACACGCCGGTGGCCGAGTCCGGCATTGTGGGAGCCGCTTTCGGGATGGCCGTGGCCGGGTTGCGACCGATCGCCGAGATCCAGTTCCTCGGCTTCGCCTATCCCGCCTTCGATCAGATCGTCAGTCACGTGTCCCGGATTCGCAACCGCTCCCGGCACCGCTTCACAGCCCCACTGGTCATTCGCATTCCCTACGGGGCCGGCATCGGGGCGGCCGAGCATCACAGCGAATCGACCGAGGCGATCTTCGCCCACACCCCCGGGGTCAAGGTCGTCGTTCCCGCCACCCCGGCCGACGCCGCCGGCCTGTTGCTCACCGCGGTTTCAGATCCCGACCCCGTTATCTTCCTGGAGCCGATCCGCTCCTACCGACGCATGCGGGGCGAAGTGGCGGACCCACCGGCGGCTGTTCCCTTCGGTGAGGCCGCCACCCGCCGCTCGGGGGATGACCTCACTTTCATTGCCTACGGTGCGATGTTGCCAGACGTGCTGACGGCTGCCGACGAATTGGAGGCCGCCGGGGTCCGGGCCGATGTGCTGGACCTCCGGACGCTAGTGCCGCTCGACCGGGCGGCGGTGCTTGAGTCGGTACGGCGCACCGGCCGGGCCGTCATCGTCCAGGAGGGTCACCGCACGTGTGGCTTCGCTGCCGAGTTGGCCGCCATGATCCAGGAAGAGGCCCTCTACTCGCTGGAGGTTCCGGTTCGCCGGGTGACGGGGTGGGACACCGTGGTGCCTCTGCGCCGGGCCGAGCACCACTACGTACCGACGGTGGCGCGCATTGTGGCGGCAGCTGAATCCGCACTGGAAGGAGTCTGAGTGGCGTACGAGTTCGTGCTCCCGGACGTCGGCGAGGGCCTGACCGAGGTAGTCATTGAGGAATGGCTGGTGGCGGTGGGCGCCGAGATCGGGCTTGATGCCCCGCTGGTGCAGGTGGAGACGGACAAGGCGGTTGTCGACATTCCCAGTCCGGTGGCCGGCGTGCTTCTCTACCAGGGTGCGGCCGAGGGAGATACCTTGAGCGTCGGTGAGGTTCTCGCCGTCGTGGGCGCGGCCGGTGAAGCGTGGGAGCCCACGTCTGACCAGGAAGAGGAATCGGTGGAAGCCGCGCCGGTGGCCCCGATCGTCGGCACTCTTCCGGACGCTCCGGCTGCCGCTCCGGCTGCCGCTCCGGCTGCCCAATCGACCAGGGCGCTCCCGGCGGTTCGTAAGCTGGCAGCCGAAATGGGTGTCGATCTGGAGACGATTTCCGGGACCGGACCGGCGGGTCGGATAACTCGCGACGATGTGTTGTCGGCCGGGGCCGGGCCGGTCGAGCGTCTGCCGATGAGTTCGATCCGTCGGGCCATCGCTGAGCGCCTCTCCCGCTCATGGCGGGAAATCCCGCACGTCACCATTTACGGCTCCGCCCGGGCGGAGAAGATGCTGGGAGAGCGCCGCCGCCTCCTGGAGGAGGCCGAGGGACCGATGCCGATCGAAGCGCTGCTGGTGGCGCTGGTGATCCCGTTGTTGCAATCCCATCCTGAGTTCAACGCCGCCGTGTCGGGGACCGATATGCTGGCGCGCCGTCACTATGACATCGGAATTGCCACCGACACCCCGGAGGGCTTGATGCTGCCGGTCCTGAAGGGTGCCGACAATCTGACCGTTCACCAGCTGGCGGACGCCATCATCCGCCTGGCCAAGTCCGCTCGTAGTCGGAAGCTCACGCCCGATCAGTTGCAGGGCGCGACCTTCACCGTGTCCAACATCGGAGCCGTCGGTGGGGGCTACGGCACCCCGATCATCCCGTACGGGACCAGTGCGATCGTGTCGTTCGGCCGGGCGGCCGCCCAACCCGTCATCGAGGACGATGTGGTGACTTCGGGGCTCATGCTTCCGATATCGCTTTCCTATGACCATCGACTCATCGACGGCGCCCTGGGCCGCACTTTCATGGCCGCGCTGGTGGACGCTATTGAGAGCGCCGATTACTCATGACCGAGCTTGATCGACTGCTCGCCGATTTGTCTGAGACATTGATTGCCCTCGCCGACGGTGTCGATGACGCCGATGAGCGGTCCCGATTGGAGTCCAGGCGCGATGAGCTGCGGGAAGCGCTTCGCACCGTCGACATCGACAAGCAGCGCCCGACCTCTGAGCTGCTGGAGGAACGGGCCCGGCTCGAGGCCAGGCTGAGAACTGCCCGCGGTGAGCGGGTCAAGAAAGTGCCCGTCAAGTACCTGGGGGCTACCCAAACTGTGGGTGGTGGCGTGGTTCCGGAAGAGATCAATCGCATGATCGACGAAGGGAATCGTTTTGATGAACTGCTTGAGCGATTCGACCACCTGACGGCGATCCTGACCGAGAGGGGAGTGTTGTGATCGATGGCCAGCAACAGAGAGAGGCCCTGGCGGCCGCCGAGCGATCGCTGTTCCTGCTGCAGAAGGGTCGTCTGGTGGAAGCCCGCAAGGCGGCCGAGCGTGCCCGAGAGCTCGACCAGGTGAGCGTCTTCGGATCCCTGCCGGAGGCGGTCGAATCGATCGTCGGTTGCCGATCGAAGGGCACGCCGGTTCCGTCGGAGGCCTGGGATCAGTTGGCCGCCGCGGTCGGTCCCGGCCCGCTGGCCGCCCACGTTGCCGACCTGCGGGGCTGATGGGCGACTACCACCTCCACCTGCACGCCCATGGCCCGGCCCACGAGCTCGACCCCCCTCCCGGCCACTACCCGGCCGGCTACATCGAGGCCTACGTGGAGGCGGCTGCCGTCCGGGGAGTCCACGAGCTCGGGTTCACAGAGCATCTGTACCGCTGCCGGGATGCCGCCGGAGTGCTGGGGCGCTTCTGGGAGCGCGAGCCGGTTCCCTGGCTGGCCCGGCACACCGAGGAGTTCCTGGCCGAGGACCGCACCCTGAATCTGGAGCGATATGTCGAGACCGTGGTGGCGGCCCGGGATAGCGGGTTGCCGGTGCTGCTGGGACTGGAGGTCGACTATTTCCCCGAAACCATCGAGGCGGTCCTTGAGTTCCTGGCACCGTATCCGTGGGACTTCCTGATCGGATCCGTGCACTGGGTCAACGGCTGGGCGGTCGACCACTCCGGTGCGATCGCCGCCTTCGAGGAGCGGGGGGTCGACGTCGCTTACGAGCAGTACTTCTCCCTGGAGGCGCAGCTGGCTGGATCGGGGGTGGTGGACGCTCTGGCTCACGCCGATGTGGTCAAGAAGTACGGCCACCGTCCCGCCCAGGAGCGGACCGACCTCTACGCGCCGGTGGTCGAAGCGGCGGCAGTCTCTGGGACCGCAGTCGAAGTCTCGAGCGCCGGGCTCCGGCACCCGGCCTCCGAGATCTATCCAGCCCCTCGCTTTCTCGAGATGTTCCACCAGGCCGGCGTCCCCATCACGCTGGCCAGCGACGGCCACAGTCCCGACCAGGCCGCCTGGGGAATGGATGACGTGTTGGCAGCGGCCCGGGCGGCCGGTTACACGCAACGGCTGGAGTTTCGCCGGCGCCGGCGCTCATTAGTTCCGCTCCCGGAGAACCGCTAGCGCATCTCCGGCGGCAGCTGTCCAATGTAGGGGAGGGTCCGGTACCGCTCGGCGTAGTCGAGTCCATAGCCAACCACCCACACGTCGGGAATCGTGAACCCGAGGTAGTCGATCTCGACATAGGTCTCGGTCCGGTCCGGCTTGTGGAGCAGGGTGCAAGTCCGCAGCGACTCGGGCCGGCGGGCCGCCAGCAGCCGCAGCAGGTAGGCAAGAGTGTGGCCGGTATCGACGATGTCTTCCACCAACAACACGGCCGCTCCTTCGATCGGGTGGCGGACGTCCATCAGCAGCCGCACCGATTCGGCCTGGTCGCTCTTGCGGTCTCCGTAACTGGAGACGGCGATGAACTCCACTCGATGCGGAATGGTGATCCGGCGGGCAAGATCGGATAGGAAGATGAACGAGCCTTTGAGAACCCCGATCAGAACTAGGGGTCCGGCGTCGGCGTAGTCCCGGTCGATTTGAGCGGCCAGCTCGTCGACCCGCCCGGAGATCTCCTTCGCCGAAAGCAACTCGGGTGGGGCGGCCATGCTCGGACGCTAGCGCCCGTGAGGAGAGCTCTAGACGGGCAGGCCGGTGGTTACGGTGGTGCGGACGGGACGATCGCGCCGGTCGATCAAGTACGGGCCCAGAGTGATGGCGAGCATGCCGAGCACCACCAGGATGGTCACCAGTGCCGAGATGATCCGAAAGGCCGGCCGCCGGGACATGGGGACGAACTCCTCGTCGTGGCCGTTCGGCTCCGGCCACATCATCGGAGCGGCCCCGCCAGGGCTTGGCGGGCCGCCCAGTAACCACTCATCCCGTGGACCCCTCCGCCGGGGGGCGTCGAGGCCGAGCCGAGGAAGATCCCATTGGCGATCCGGTGGGGTCGAAGTGAGATTTCGGGCCGAAACACCATGCGGGTTCCTTCATGCGAGCCCCCGCCGACATCGCCCCCCACCAGGTTGGGATTGAACGCCTCGAGGGCGGTGGGAGACGACACATGGCGCGCCAGAATCCGGTCCCGAAACCCGGGGGCGAAACGTTCGATTTGGCTTTCGATTCGTTCGGTCATGTCGAGGTCCGACCCGTTGGGCACGTGGCAGTAGGCCCACACCGCCTGCTGTCCGGTCGGGGCGCGGGTGGGGTCGGCGGCGCTGGGCTGGGCCAGCAGCACGAACGGCTGCTCCGGGTGCGATCCCGCCGCCACCGCTGCTTCGGCGGCGGCCACTTCGGCCATCGTCCCTCCCACATGGACGGTGCCGGCGGTCGCCAGTTCGGGCGCCGACCACGGGATCGGACCGTCGAGAGCGAAGTCGACCTTGAACGCGCCCGGCCCGTACGGCCAACTCTGGAAGCGCTTGCGGCGCCGCGCCGATAGGCGGTCGCCGGCGATCTCGGCCAATGCGGCCGGCCCGGTGGTGAAAATGGCGGCCCGGTGGTCCGGCAGATCGTCCCAGGACCGCACCGGCCGGGACAAGCTGATCTCGCCGCCCAGGCTTTCGAGGTAGGAAGCCAGCGCCCGGCTTATCGAGGCGGCCCCGCCCCGCGGGTAGCGCCAGCCGCTGGTGTGCGCCAGAGCCAGAAACAACAGGCCGACCGAGGCGGTGAGCGGCCGCTCGAGCGGAAGGACCGCGTGAGCGGCACACCCTGAGAACAGAGCGGGGAACAGCTCTTCTTCGGCACTTCCTGCCAGCCGGGTTGCCGATTGGATCCCACGCATCCCGAAGCGGGCCAGGGTTATCGGGTGGCGGGGAAAGCGCAACAGCGGACCAAGCACGGCCGGCCGTAGCGACTCCCAGTCGGCCACCAGGCCACCGGTCATACGGCGGTAGCGGTCGGCATCGGCACCCAGTCCGGCTGCCGTTCGCTCAACGTCGCGGTAGGCGACGACGGCCCGTCCCTCATCGAGCGGTTGGCCGAACTCGGCGGCCGGAGTGACCCAGCTGAGGCCATGTTCTGCCAGCGGCAGGTCCTCCCAGGCAGGCGAGGCGTAACCGAGCGGCATGACCGCGGCCCCCACATCATGGATGAAGCCGGGCAGAGTGGATGCGGCTGAACGGCACGCCCCACCGACCTCGTCGGCCGCCTCGATTAGGACGACCGACCGCCCGGCCCGTGCCAGCATGATGGCGGCTGTCAGCCCGTTTGGCCCGGCCCCGACGACTACGGCATCGGTTGTCATGCTGTGCTGCTCCGGTGTACCTGGTAGATGGAGGCGATTCCTGCCGCCGCCAGGATATGCCACAGCCCGTGCGGTTGGAGGGAGGCCTCGGCCGCGCAAAGCGGTCCACCCTCGCGGCCGAGCCACCACAGGGCGGCTCCGGCGCTCAGCAGTCCCAGCCCGGCCAGCAACCAGCCCTGTGTGTGGTCCTCGACCGCGGCGAACGCCAATCCCAGGGCGGCCACGGCCAACAGCCCCAGTAGCGGGTTGGCGACAGCGGGAAGGGCGAGTTGGATGGTTAGTACGGCTGCCGCTGCCACCAGCCAGGCTCGGCGGAGGACGGCCGGGCTCCAGGCGAGCGTCCCGGCCATGGGCTGGAGAACGAAGGTGATCAGCATCAGCTTGATTGCCAGCGAGTCCATCTCCCGCCCCCAATCGCTGGCGGAGGCGTGGCCCAGGAAGCTGCCGACTCCGACCGCGAGGATGGTGACCCCCAACAGGCCACGCCCCGACCACTGGGCCCGACGGTCGGCGATGACCCACAGCCCGAGCGGGATGAAGGCGAGGCTGGTCAAGGCCGCCGACGGTTGGGCGACAAGGCCCTGGCCGATCAGCTCACAATCGGGGTACCCGGTTGCCGCTGCGGCCGTCGCCTCCAACACCACCAATCGCATCCCGGCAGCGTAGGCGTCCGGTCGGGGGACGGCTCCCTAACCTCGCCGGATGAGCCCGACTGTGTCCTTTGCCGATCCCAGGCGCCGGTTCATGTTTGGCGGGCTCCTGATGTGGGTGATGGTGGCCGCCACTGCCTCGACGGTCACGCTGCCGGTGATCGCCTCCTTCTTGATCGAGGAATTCGATATCAATCGCACCCAGTTCGGCTCATTGGGATCGGTGGGGATACTGGTGGCCGCTCTCTCCTCTCCTTTTGCGGGCCGGGTGACAGACCGGATCGGAGGGCGCAACGCCGCCTTGCTGGTCCTGGCGGGAGCAGGAGTGGGTGCCATCCTGTACGCGTCGGCTCCCATCTTTGCGGTGATGTTCGTGGCGGCGGCGGTGGGCGCCCTCACCGGCGCCGGCGGTAATCCCGGCACCAACAAACTGGTCGCCGAACACATCGAGCCGGGCCGGCGTGGGCTGACGACCGGCTTCAAGCAGACCGGACCCCAGCTAGGGAGTTTGCTGGCCGGGCTGCTGGCCCCCTGGGGAGCTACCACCATCGGCTGGCGTCCGACGATGCTGGTCATCGCCGCCATTCTGCTGGCGGGCATCCCGGTGCTGATTCGAGTGGTTCCGCCCGACGGACCGATAGCTTCTCGCCGGGCCGGGCCCGGTGGCCCGTTGCCGGGTGGCATCTTGTGGGTAGCCGTCTACGGCTCGTTGCTCGGCTTGGGGGGCTCGGCGAGCTTCCTGCTGCCGCTGTTCGTGGAGGAGAGCCTGGATCAGAGCCCGCGGATGGCCGGGCTGGCCGCCGCCGTGGTGGGGGGAGTGGCCGTGTTCGGCCGTCTGCAGTGGGCCCGGGTCGCCGAGCAGAAGAGGAGTCCGGCCCCGACCCTGGCTGTGCTGGCTGCCTTGTCCGTGGTGTCGATGGCGCTCATGCTGGTTGCCATCACCTTCGGCATGCTCTGGATGTGGATGGCGGCCCTGGTGCTGGGCCTTTCCTCCAGTTCGTGGACGGCGGTGGCGGCGATCGCGGTCATCGGGATCGCCGGTGCACCCGCCGCGGGCCGCGCCTCGGGCGTTGTGTGGTTTGGTTTCCTGGGCGGCCTGGGCCTTGGTCCACCCCTGTACGGGTTCACCGTCGACCAGACCGGTTCCTACGCCACCATGTGGTGGATTGCGCTCGCCAGCTTTGCCCTGGCCGTTTTGGTGGCTCTGGCCTGGATCAGAACCGCCCGGCAGCCGGCTACTCCGTAGAGATATCCGCGTAGGAGTCCGGCCTGCGATCGCGATAGAACGCCCAGTGCCGGCGGACCTCTTCAATCAGGCCCATGTCCAGATCTCGCACCAGAACCTCGTCGTGGGTATCCGAAGCGGCGTCCCCGACCAGCTGTCCGCGGGGACCGGCAAAGTACGAGGTGCCGTAGTAGTCGGTGTCGGTCAGCCCCTCAGCTCCCACCCGGTTGATGGCTCCCACGAAGTACTCGTTGGCGACGGCGGCGGCCGGCTGCTCCAGCTGCCACAGGTAGTGGGAGTGGCCCCTGGTGGTGGCGGAGGGATTGAAGACGATCCGGGCGCCTTTCAAACCCAGGACCCGCCATCCCTCGGGGAAGTGACGGTCGTAACAGATGTAGACGCCGATGCGGCCGACGGCAGTGTCGAACACCGGATAGCCCAGGTTGCCGGGACGGAAGTAGAACTTCTCCCAGAATCCCTCCACCTGCGGAATGTGGGTCTTGCGGTAGATGCCGAGGAAGGAGCCGTCGGCATCGATGACCGCCGAAGTGTTGTAGAACGTCCCCTCATCCACTTTCTCGTAGATAGGGACCACCAGCACCATCTCGGTCTCCTTGGCCAGTGAAATCATGGCCTGGATGGTGCGGCCGGAGGGAATCTCCTCGGCCTCGTCGTAGTACTGGGGGTCCTGGACGTTGCAAAAGTAGGAGCTGCTGAAGATCTCCTGGAAGCAGAGCACCTGCGTCCCCTGCCCGGCCGCCTGGCGGGCATATCCGATGTTCTTTTCGACCATCGATTCTTTGTCGCCGGTCCACTCAGCCTGCACCAGGGCGGCGCGGACGGTATTGCTCATATCGGGGCTCCTGACAAACGGTGCGGTGATGATAAGGGGAGTGCCGTCCGATGCAAGCCATCGGCACCGCTTGGGTGTTTCGTTTTCGCGCTCAACGACTACGCTGCTGCGGGACCCAAGGGAGACTCTTGACTCGACATCTAACCGTCGCCGCCGCCCAGATGGGTCCTATTCAGCGGGCCGACGCTCGCGATGACGTGGTTGAGCGCCTCATCTATCTACTGCGCGATGCGGCCGCTCAGAACGCCGAGCTGATCGCCTTCCCAGAGATGGCGCTGACCACCTTCTTCCCCCGCTGGGTGATGCCGATTGAGGAAGCCGACGAGTTCTATGAGACCGAGATGCCCAACGTTCACACCCAGCCGCTGTGGGACGAGGCGCTGAGGCTGGGAGTGGGTTTCACCCTCGGTTACGCCCTCAAGACCGAGGACGATCACCGTTACAACATCTATCACATGGTCGACAAGACGGGCCGGACGGTGGGCCTCTACCGGAAAGTACACATTCCGGGCCACCAGGAGTTCGAGCCGTGGCGGGAGTTCCAGCATGCCGAGCGCCGCTATTTCGAGCCCGGTGATGATTTCCCGGTTTGGGATACGTTCGGGGCGGTGGTCGGGATGGCCATCTGTAACGACCGGCGCTGGTCCGAGACCTACCGGGTGATGGGTCTGCAGGGTGTCGAGTTGATCATCATTGGCTACAACACCCCCCTCAACTACGCCCCCGACCCCACCCAGACCCCACTGCAGTCGTTCCACAATCACCTGGTGATGCAGGCCGGGGCCTACCAGAACGGCACCTACGTCATCGGGGTGGCGAAAGGGGGCATCGAGGAAGGCGTCGAGTCACTGGCCCAGTCGGCGATCATTGCCCCCTCCGGTCAGATCGTGCGCCAGGCAGTCACCACCGGCGACGAGGTGGTGGTGGCGCGCATCGATCTCGACCAGACCAAGTACTACAAAGGAACCCTTTTCGATTTCGAGCGCTACCGCGTTCCCGCCGCCTACGAGCGGATCGCCGCCGCCGGGGTGGATGCCGAAGTGGAACGACTCGACCTGGCCGACGGTCCCCCCGCCGACCTCTAGTCGAGCCGCTTCTCGGCGATCGTCTTCTCCGCCAGGTACTGGCGCAGGTAGTAGGGCCCTCCTGCTTTCACCGTGGTGCCGGAGAGCCGAAGCCCGCCGAACGGCTGCAATCCGACGAAGGCCCCGGTGATCTGGCGGTTCAGGTAGAGGTTGCCGACCTCGAACTCGCGCTTGACCCGATCCAGGCGGTCCCTCTGGTTTGAGATCAGCCCTCCGGTGAGACCAAACATGGTGTTGTTGGCAATGCCAAGGGCGTCTTCGAAGTCGTCGGCCCGGATCACCGAGACCACCGGCCCGAAAATCTCTTCCTGGGCCAGTTGCGAGTCGGGCGCCACATCGGCGAACACGGTCGGAGTGACGTAGTAGCCGCCGTCCGGACCCGCCGCCCCGCCCGCCAACAGGCGGGCATTGTCGCGACCGATGTCGATATAGCCGAGGGCCTTGTCCTTGGCCCGCTGGTTGATGAGGGCGCTGAAGTCGGGGTTGTCGTCGGCCGGGCCGACTTCCAGCTCCCCGGCGAGTTCAACGAACCGCTCGACGAGGGCATCGTGGATGTCGTCCACTGCGATGAGCCGGCTCATCGCCGAGCACTTCTGTCCGCCGAAGCCGTACCCGGAAGCGACCGCCATCCGGGCGGCGTAGTCGACGTCGGCGGTCTCGTCGACGATGAGGGCATCCTTGCCGCCCATCTCCAACTGCACCTTCTTGATCCACAGCTGGCCGGATTGGACCCGGGCGGCTCGTTCGTTGATGCGCATGCCGGTGGCAAGCGATCCGGTGAAGTTGATGAACCGGATCCGGGGGTGTTCTACCAGGTAGTCGCCGATGTCGGCGTCGGCGCCGGTGACCAGGTTGAACACGCCGGGCGGGAAGCCGGCCGCCTCGGTGCACTCCATGAATTTCTGGGCGACGATGGGGGTGTCGGGGGAGGGCTTGAGAACGAGCGTGTTGCCCACCACGGCCGGACCCACCGCCATACCGGTCAGGATGGCGAGGGGGAAATTCCAGGGCGAGATGACGGCCCCGGCGCCCAGCGGGACCAGCACGGCGGTGTTGCTCTCGTCGGGGCGCGGGTAGGTCTCGTGTTCCCCGGCCAGAGCCGGAGCCTGCGAGGCGTAGTACTCACAAAAGTCAATCGCCTCGGCTACGTCGGCATCGGCTTCGGCGTAGTTCTTGCCTGCTTCGAAGGTCATCCAGGCGGCCAGTTCGAACCGGCGACCGCGCATGACCTCGGCCAGGGCGCGCACCAGTCCGATTCGCTCTTCCATCGTTAACGCCGACCACGGCCGGAATGTCTCCCAGGCAGCCGCCAGGGCGGCGTCGACCTCGCTCCGGCCCGCCCGGGCAGAGCGCCCTATCAGTTGCTCTGTCTGACCCGGATTGTGGGATTCCATCCACTCGCCGGTCTCGATCTTCTTGCCGCCGATGGTGAGTGGGTAGTCGGCGCCCAGCATGCCGCGCACCTCGGCCAGAGCGGCCTGATAGGCCGCAACACTCTCAGGAACGGCGAAATCAGTCAGCGCTTCATTAGTGAATGACACGGTTGCCTCCTTAGGCGGGAGGCTAACGTCCGAGCTGTGATCCACGACGACCACCCTTTCCAAACGCCGCCTGAGGAGCGCGACCCGGTGCGCCAGTTCCGGGGGCGGCTGGTTGCGCCAGTGACCGTGGTCACCGCCGGAACCGCCGAGCAACCGGTGGGGCTAACGATCTCCTCGCTAATGGTGGCCGAGGGCGACCCCGGCACCGTGTTCATGTTGGTCGGTAACGGCACCGACCTGTGGGAGGAGGTCGAATCCTCAGGCAAGTTCGTGGTCCACGTTGTCGATGACACCATGCGAGATCACGGAGATGCCTTCGCCGGCTTCCGCCCCCGGCCCGGCGGCGTCTTCACCGACGTCGAGGTGGAGGACACCGAGTGGGGTCCGGTCATGGCGGATGCTCCCAACCGCCTGTTCTGCAGCCTCGTCTCGAATCGGCCCCTTCCCTTCCACCACCTGGTGGAAGCCAACATCGACCAGGTCGAACTCAGCGACCTCGCCAACCCCGCCATCTACTACCGGGGCACCTACCGAAGGCTGAAAGAGAGGAACTGAGCTGCCGCTCCTGTAATGCCTTCTTCTTCCCCGCCCTTGAGGGCGGGGTGGCTCCGCCGGAGGCGGAGTCGGGGTGGGGGAGAGGGCAAACCTCCGAAGTGCTGGTGTTTTGGGGCCACCCCCCATCCGTCCTCGAAGCTGCGCTTCGAGTCCACCTTCCCCTCGAGGGGAAGGAAGAACACCCTTGAACACACACCACCGACGACAGATAGTCGTCAGGTGCCGAACCAACCGCGACGGAAGTACTCGAAGCGTCTCTCCCGCCATCTCCGATCCAACATGACCGAACCCGAGGTGATGGTGTGGGCACGTCTGAAGAACCGACAGTCGGGGGTGAAGTTCCGGAGACAGGTTCCGATTGGTCGGTTCATAGTGGACTTCGCGTGCTTCGAGTGCCGCCTGGTCATCGAGATCGACGGTAAGAAACACGCGCCAGCCGAGGACCGGAAACGTGACGCCTGGCTCGCATCCCGCGGGTGGCGAGTGCAGCGCTTCAGGGCCTCCGATGTCTATGCGGATCTGAGCGCGGTCGTGGACGCGATCTATGCCCTGGTCAGCCGCGCCGCCGGTCCTGTCTCGGATCGGACTGTGCCGGACACCTAGGTGTAGACGGAGCGGGCCGTCACCGCCTCATGGCGAGGGGTGCGGTTGAGGTGCGTAAGCACAAACAAACAACCGTAAGGGACCCCCCCCGTTCTCGGGGCCCCTGCTCAGCGGGGGTCCCTGCGCGTCCTACACCGCCTTCCGCAGTGCCCCCGACAGGTCTCCCTTGCTGGCGACATGCATCTCACCCAATCCCAGCCATTCCGCCATCAATCGCAACTCAGCGGCCAGCTCCGGAGCCACCCTGCCCGGCTTCTGGCCCTCTTCGATATAGGTGCCCAACGCCCGCAGCACTCCCGCCTTGCGGTCGGCTTTCAGATCCACCCGGGCCACTAGCTCGTCGTTCAGCAGGAACGGATAGACGTAGTACCCGAACTGTCGCTGTGGCTCCGGCACATAGATCTCGATCCTGTACTCGAAGCCGAACAGACGCTCGGCCCGGTCCCGTTCCCATACCACCGGATCGAAGGGTGACAGCAGCGCCCGTCCGTCGATGGAGCGCGAGAGGGTGGCGTCCGGGTGCAGGTAGGCGGGCTGCTTCCAGCCCTCCACCCGCACTTCCTGCAACTCGCCACTTGCCGCCAGCTCGGCCAGTCGGGGCCGGGCGTCGGGAACCGTGATCCGGTAGTAGTCGGCGATGTCCTTGGCCGTTCCCACCCCGTGCGCTCGTGCTCCCCGCAGCACCATCACCCGGTGCGCCTCCGCCGGCTCCATTTCGTCTGCCAGCAGCTCGGGTGAGAACACTCGCTCGGGAAGGTCATAGATCGATACGAAGTTCGAGGTCCGGCCCCGGATGGTCAGCCGGCCCGTCACGTACAGCCAATCCAGGGCCACCTTGCCCCTTCCGTGACCCCACCACGGTCCGGTCCGGCTGCCGGGATCGGACAGATCCGATACGGTGAGAGGCCCGTGTTCGGCGACCTCCTCGAACACCTGGTCGAAATACTCGGGATGGGTTCTCATCAGCTCCCGCGACCGGCTGTAGGCCTTACGATTGCGCATTCGGTACCGCAGCATCGGCAGGTCTTCGGTCGGCATCACGGATGCAACGTGGCCCAGGTATTCGAACATCTCCGGGCCGTTGATCCAGTCGTCGAGGGCGTCCCGGTCATAGGCACCAAGGCGGGAGAACATCGGCATGTAGTGGGCTCGTACCGCCACATTGACCGAGTCGAGTTGCAAGAGGTTGATGTCACCGATCACACGCCGGAAATGCCGGACGTCGATGCGGCCCGCCGGGCGCGGCTGGTTGAAGCCCTGGGCCGCCAGGGCGATGCGGCGAGCCTGAGGGAGCGACAGCGTTCGCATGAGCCGCAGCTACGCTACCCGGATGACCAGCGACACCCGGCGGGTGTGGCTCACGACCCTCGGCTGTGCCAAGAACCAGGTCGATTCCGACAAGCTCTCCGCCGTCCTCGAAGAATCCGGCTACACCTCAGCGGCCTCCATCGATGAGGCCGACGTGGTGATGGTCAACACCTGTGCGTTCATCGAGGCTGCCCGCGAGGAGTCGGTCGACACCATCATCGAGATGGAGAACGCCAAGCGCGATGACGCCAAGCTGGTGGTACTGGGCTGCATGGCACAGCGGTTCGGAATGCAGGTGACCGAAGCGTTCCCGCAGGCCGACGCCGTGCTGGGCCTGGACCGTTACGGCGAGCTGGTTGGGACCCTCGATCATCTGACCGATTGGCAGCCGGTGCGGCTTAGCCACAGTCCGATGGACATCCTCTACACGGTTCGCCGGCCAACGCTCACGACTCCGTATGCCTATGTCAAGGTGGCGGAGGGATGCGATAAGCCGTGCACGTTCTGTGCCATTCCCTTGATTCGCGGCAAGCAGCGCTCACGGCCACCGGTCAACATTCGCGATGAGATCGTGGAACTGACGGTTGCCGGCGCCCGCGAGGTGGTGCTGGTCGCTCAGGATCTGGCCGCCTATGGCCGCGACATCGATGCCCCAGGCGGCATCGAGGACCTTGTTCGCTTCGTCTCCGACGTCGATGGCGTCGAGTGGATCCGGCTGCTTTATCTGTACCCGCGGGAGATCCGGCCCGGGCTCATCGCCGAGATCGCGGCCAATCCCAAGCTGGTTCCCTACTTCGACTTGAGCCTTCAGCATGCCAGCCAGAGCCTGCTGCGGGCGATGAAACGCCCCGGCGACGGGGAGCGCCATTTGAGCCTGATCGAGGATATTCGGGCCGCCGATCCGCTGGCGGCCACCAGGTCCAGTTTCATCGTCGGGTTCCCCGGCGAGACCGATGAGCAGGTTGAGGAACTGGCCGACTTTCTGCAGGCTGCCAAACTCGATTGGGCCGGGTTCTTCCCTTACTCGGCGGAGGACGGCACTCCGGCTGCCGAGCTGCCGGGCCGCCTGCCGTCAGAAACCGTCTCCGAGCGGCTTCGCTACCTGATGTCGATTCAGGAGGAGATAACCGCCGAGGCCAACGCCGCAGTGGTGGGAAAGCGGTTGCGTGTCCTGGTGGATGGGCTTGAGGACGGCCGGCCGCACGGGCGTTCCTACCGCGAGGCACCGGAGATCGACGGGGTGATCGAATTCGACACAGGCAAGCCGGGCGACTTCGTGACCGTAGAGATCGAAGCGTCCTACGGGAGCGAACTGGCTGGGATCGTTGTTGATTAACCGGCTGGGACAACGGCTCAGGCACTGGTGGGTGACTATGCGTTCCCACCGCCTGGTTCTTCTACCTAAGCCGCCCGCCCCTCACATACGGGCCGAGGTCGCGGCCGGAGGAGATCCTGCCCCAACCGACTATCACGTCTGGTACTACGGGGCCGGAGTGTGGAAGTCGACCTCGTGGCTCGGAGTACGAACGCTGAAGTCGGTCAGCGACATGTGGAACTACCAGGAGATCCTGGCCGATTTGCGTCCCCGGCTGGTGGTGGAGTTCGGGACCGCCTACGGCGGGTCGGCCCTGTTCTTCGCTTCGGTGCTCGATGGTCTCGGAGTCGACTATCAGGTGCTGACCGTCGACACCTTGCGCAGCCGGATCGACGACCGGACAATCGACCATCCCCGCATCGAGGTACTGACCGCGTCATCCACCGCGGCGGAGACCGCCGCCCGCATCGCCGAGTTGAAGGACCTCTTCCCCGGACCGATCTTCGCCATCCTTGACTCGGATCACTCGGCCGCCCACGTCGCGGAGGAGCTGGCGTCGATCACGCCCTTGCTGTCACCTCGCGATTACCTGGTAGTCGAAGACTCGAACATAAACGGGCATCCAGTTCTGCCCGACTACGGGCCCGGTCCCTACGAGGCGATCGAGGAGTTTCTGGCCGCCCATCCCGGCGCCTACCAGCGCGACGAATCGCGAGAAGCCAAATTCGGGTTTACATTTGCGCCCGGTGGGTTCCTGATCCGACAATGAGGTACTTGTGAACGTCGAAGTCATCGCGGTCGGCACCGAGCTGTTGCTCGGCCAGATCATTAACACCAATCTGGCCACCGTCGGCCAGGCACTGGCCGAGGCCGGTCTCGACACTTATCGCCAGGTGGTGGTGGGCGACAACCTGGACCGCCTGGCCCAGGCGATCCGTCAGGCACTGGACGAGTCCGATGCGGTGATTCTCACCGGTGGGATCGGCCCCACCCAGGATGACATCACCCGCGAAGGCATCTGCCAGGCGACGGGCCTGGACATGGATTACAGCGAGGAATGGGCGGCCCGCCTCGAGGCCTGGTGGGCGGCCCGCGGGCGGGAGATGCCGGCCAATAACTACCAGCAAGCCGAGTACCCGGCCGGCGCCAACCTGATCCCCAACCCGAAGGGGACCGCTCCCGGTCTCGATCTCGAGTTCAGGGGCAAGCGGATCTTCGCCATGCCGGGAGTTCCCGCCGAAATGAAGCTGATGCTGGCCGAGCACGTCATACCGGCGCTGATTGAGGTGGAAGGTGGGGCCGCCGTCCTGCGAAGCCGGGTGCTGCGGTCATATGGCCTCGGCGAGTCGAAGGTGGCCGAGATGCTGGCCGACATCTTCGAGGAGCAAACCAACCCCACCATGGCCTTCCTGGCTTCGCTCGGTGAGATCAAGGTGCGCTTGACCGCCAAGGCGGGCTCGGTTGAGGAGGCCGAAGCGCTGATTGCCCCCGTCGAGGTCCGGGTGCGGGAACAGCTCGGGACCATTTTCGGAGCCGATGACGACACGGTGGAGCAGATCATCTTCGATGGGTTGAGAGAGCGTGGCTGGTCGATCGGGACCGCCGAATCGGCTACCGGGGGCATGATCGCCGCTCGCCTCACCGCAGTCCCGGGTGCCTCCGACTTCGTTCGCGGCGGCGTGGTCTCCTATGCCGCCGACCTGAAGGAATCTGTGCTGGGAGTGGATGCCACCGAACTGCGCTCCGGAGTGGTCAGTGAGGAAACCGCCCTGGCGATGGCAGCCGGAGGTCGGGAGGTGCTGGGTGCCGACGTTGTCGTCGCCGTTACCGGTTCGGCCGGCCCCGATCCCCAGGAGCAGGAAGTCGGCACCATGATCGTCGCAGTGGTCACTCCCGAGGACGGTCGGGCCCGCACCATCAGGATGCCGGGCGACCGGGAGCGGGTGCGAACCTACACCACAACCGCCGCTCTTCACATGGTTCGCCAGGCGGTAACCGGCGAGTGGTGGTGAGGTGAACCGCTTCCACAACCGCTATTGCGGGTCGGAGAAGTGGAAGACCTCCATGACCGGCGAGATCCTGCCGTGGGTGCTGGAGGATGTCGAGCTGCGTGGGCCGGTGCTCGAAATCGGCCCCGGTCCCGGCATAGTGACCGAGGCTCTCGTCCGCTACGGAGTGGAGGACCTGACCACCCTCGAGATCGAACCCGGCGCCGCCGAGGCACTGCGAGAGCGATTCGGTGGTTCCGTGCGGGTAACGACCGGGGATGCCACCGACATGGCTCTGCCCGACAGTGAGTTCTCAACCATCATCTGCTGCACGATGCTCCACCACGTCCCGACTGCAGACGGTCAGGATGCGGTCCTGCGGGAGGCCTACCGGGTTCTCCGTCCCGGCGGCCAGTTCGTTGGCAGTGACAGCCGCACCGGACTGATGATGTGGATCTACCACCGGTTCGACATCTTCAACCCGGTGGATCCGGCCGGCTTCGAAGACCGCCTGCGGACGGCCGGGTTTGCCGAGGTAAGAGTCGACGCCACCAAAGGCCGCTTCCGTTTCCGAGCCGTGAAGGCTGCTCCCTAGTAGTTCTCGGGGACGAAGGTCTGATCCGAGAGGGGCGGGCGCACGTAGGCGCCGCTGTCCTGGCGGGGTGGCAACTCCAGCGGTTGGCGGGTGACCTCCTGGTAGGGGATCACGCTCAGCAGGTGGGCGATGGTATTGAGCCGGGCCCGGCGCTTGTCGTCGGCGTCAACCACGAACCAAGGAGCTTGCTTGATGTCGGTGTGGGCGAACATCTCGTCCTTGGCCTTGGAGTAGTCGAGCCAGCGGCGGCGGGATTCCAGGTCCATGTCGCTCAACTTCCACCGCTTCTTGGGATCGTGAATCCGGCCCTGGAAGCGCTGCTCCTGCTCCTCGTCGCTAACCGAGAACCAGTATTTGATGAGGATGATGCCCGAGCGGACCAGCATGCGCTCGAACTCGGGGCAGGTACGCATGAACTCCTGGTACTCCTCGTCGGTGCAGAAGCCCATGACCCGCTCGACCCCGGCCCGGTTGTACCAGCTGCGGTCGAACAGCACCATCTCCCCGGCCGCCGGCAAATGGGGCACGTAGCGCTGGAAGTACCACTGGGTCTTCTCCTTCTCGGTCGGGGTGCCGAGAGCGACGGTGCGAACGACGCGGGGATTGAGGCGCTCGGAGATCCGCTTGATCACGCCTCCCTTGCCGGCTGCGTCCCGGCCCTCGAAAATCACGACGACCTTCAGACCCTCCTCTTTGATCCAGGCCTGCAGCTTGGCGAGTTCGATTTGAAGCTGGGCGAGTTCTTGCTCGTAGAACTTCGCCTTCAGCTTGCCTTTCTTGTTCACGTTGCGTTCTGAGACATTCATGTCTTCAACCTACCGGATTGGTTACCGGGCGGCGCCGGGACCGGCTCAACAGCTGCCACACTCACCCCGTGGCGCGCACTGAGGACACCGTTCGACGCATCTTTGTGGCAGTTGACATCGACCACGACATCCGCCACGGGTTGGCCGCCCATCTGAGGGGCAACGCCGGCCGGTTGCCCGGCAGCACGCCACCGCCCGCCAACTGGCACCTCACCCTGCGCTTTCTGGGCAAGACCGGACAAGCCGGTTATGAGGTCGTGTTATCCAAGCTGGACGGAGCCGACCTGGGTGACGCTTTCACGCTCGGTTTCGGCGGACTGGGGGCGTTTCCCCGGCCGGCCCGGGCAACGGTTCTGTGGCTTGGCGTTGACCGCGGATCCGAGGAGCTCAACGAACTGGCGGCGGTGGTCGAGGAGACCGTTGTGTCGGCAGGATTCATGCCGGAAGAACGCCCCTTCCATCCTCACCTGACGCTGAGCCGGATCCGCCCCCCGCAGGACGTGCGGGAACTAGTGGCGGATGTGCCGGTCTTCCCGCTCACTCAGCAGGTCGGGCGCGTGACCGTATTCGAGAGCCACCTCGGGGGCGGCCCCGCCGTCTACGAGGCTCTGGAGACCTTCGAGCTTGGCTAGGCCTGTTCCTGGAAGACCGAAAGGATGTTCCCCTCGGAATCCTTGAACCAGGCGCCCCGTGAGCCGTCGGGCGTCTTGGCGATTGAGTCGACGGTCTTGAACTCTTCGAAGTCGTATTCCTCGAAGACAACGCCGCCGGCCTTCAGGCCGCTCACGACCCCGTCGATGTCGTTCACCCGCCAGCTGGCGGCGGTGGCCTGGTTGGTGCCGGCGAAACCGGATGGGTACAGCAGAAACTCGCTGCTGCCGGTGCTGTAGAAGTAGCCCCCGCCGAATTCGACTTCCCGGGTTGGTTCCAGGCCCAGTTTCTCGCTGTAGAAAGCCTTGGCCCGAGCCAGGTCCGAAGCCGGAATCGTCGCGCTCATGTCATAGTCCGAAAGCATGTGCCCCTCCTTGGTGGTGCTCGTCGGTCGAGCTTAAGCGTTCCCGAACAGCTGTGCTCGGCTAGTCCATTTGCTCGCTCTGGAATAGGGTCTCGTACAGCCGCAGGGCATAGCGGTCGGTCATGCCGGCCACGTAGTCGATTACCCGGGCCCGGTCACCGGACTCGGGATTGCGGTAGGTGTCGGGGATCTGCTCGGGGTGCTCCAGGAAGTAGTCGACCAGGGCGTGGATGACGGTGAAGACCCGTCGCTTGTGGGCTTCGGTCTCGGGCCGCAGATACACCCGCTTGAACATGAAGTCGCGCAGTTCGAGCATCACGTCGAGGCAATCAGGTTCCATTGCGACGGCGCCGGTTGCCACCGATTCATCGATGACGGCTTCGATCATCGCCGCGATCCAGGGGCTACCCGGCTCACCGAACCGGTCGACGGCCGCTTCAGGCAGATCCTCCTCGGCGATGATCCCCGCCCGCATTGCGTCGAGCACATCGTGAGTGAGGTAGGCGATCCGGTCGGCGAACCGGCACACCATGCCCTCGGCAGTAGCGGGCGGGGGTTCGATCTTCCACGAATGAGCCCGGATGCCATCGAGTACTTCCCAGGTCAGGTTGAGCGGCTCCAGCACCCGAAAGATGCGCAGCCCCTGCTGTGAGTGCAGCCATTCCCAGTCGACATAGTCGGTGAGAGCGTCCTCGCCGGTGTGTCCGAACGGCGCATGCCCGACGTCGTGTCCAAGGCAGATGGCTTCTGTGAGCGGCTCGTTGAGGCCCAGGAAGGAAGCGATCGACCGGCCAATCTGGGTGACCTGCAGGGTGTGGGTGAGCCGGGTGACGAAGTGGTCGTCTTCGGGGTTGATGAAGACCTGGGTCTTGTGCTTGAGCCTTCGGAACGCCTTGGAGTGGAGAATGCGGTCCCGGTCCCGCTCGAAGGCGGTCCGGTAAGGGTCGGGCTCCTCGGCGACATCCCGTCCCCTCGTGTTGGCCGACAGCGTGGCCGCCGGCGCCAGCAGTTTCCCCTCTAACCGCTCCGCTTCCACCCGATCCCGCCGCCGGAACTCCATCAGCTAGCAGCGAGGAGCGGGAAGGAAGTCAGTCCCCCCGGCTCTGCCGGGGGGAAGGTACCGCTCGCCGAAGGCGAGGGGTAGGGGGGCACTCATCCCTACACGATCCGTTCGCGGATCCGGGCAGAGAGAAAGTCGAGGCTGGACACCACGATGGCGATCGCCAGCATCTGGACCGAGGCGGCCCGGTAGTTCAGCTGCGTGACATTCTGCTGGAGGATCAAGCCGATACCTCCACCACCGGCGAAACCGATGATCGTGGACATGCGCACGTTGATGTCCCACCGATAGAGCGTGAAGCTGATGTAGGGCGGGACCACTTGTGGCAGCACCGCGTACATGATCGTCTGCAGTCGGGTGGCGCCGGTAGCCGAAACTGCTTCGAGCGGCCCTTCGCTGATCGACTCGACTTGCTCGGAGTAGAGCTTGGCCAGGGCCACCGTGGTGTGGAGACCCAGGGCGAGGGCGCCGGCGAATGGGCCGATACCGACCCAGATGACGAACACGATCACCATCACCAACGGCTCCATCGACCGGAGGGCGTTGAAGAAAGTGCGGGCCACGTAATAGGTGGTGAGTCCGACCCGCTGGTCGTCCCGCTCGCGATTTCCCCAGGCGGCCAACAGGGCCAGGCTGGCCCCGACCAGAGCGGGGACCCAGAAGGTCTTGACGGGATCCTCCAGTTGGTAGAGCCATTCGATGAGCCAGCCGACCGCGAGGCCGATCAGCGCACCCGAAGCGGCTGCCAGCGGATATCGCAACGTCCTCTGAATTACCTCCGGGACCCGGTCCTCGATCAGGTGCCCGATCCGGGTGCCGACGGCAGCCAGTCCGAATCCGCCGATGAGGGCTGCGAACAGCACGACAAGCAGTTCGGCGATATCGCCCAGGTTGGCCAGGAAGCGGGCGAAGAAATCGAACCCTCCCAGGTTGCCATCCAAGGCCTCGCCGACGCGGATCAGAAAGTCGGCAGTGACGTATAGGCCGGCCAGCGCCACAAAGGCGGCCGTCAACAGCCCCACGACCCGGGCGATCCGTGTGTTGCGGGGAACGATCTCCTCCTCTTCGTCGGGGACCGAAATCCTGAGTAGCCCGAAGATGACCGCGCCGAGTACCACCATTCCGAGCAGATCGACCCAGCCATTGGTATCGAAGATTCCGGCCACGTCACGGGCCAAGCGGCTCACCATCACACCGACGGCTACGCCGAACGGGAACAGGATCACACCCAGCGCGATAGTGATCACCCGTGTAGTTATGTTTTTCATAAGGTTGCGGGCTGCGAAGAAACTGAGCGGCACAGCCAGGATGGTGCCGATAGTGGTGGCCAGTAACGCCATGAAGACGGTTTCGACGATTCCTTCCCACGTTTCGACGGCTGTCTCGGAGGCCCGGGGGGACAAACGGGTCCGCTCGGTCAACAACTCTGGATCCTGCACGCCGTTGCCGTTGGTGTCGTCCCAAACCTCCACCCGATCGAGCCAGGAGCCAACGTTCTCGCGGGTCACAGCCAGGATTCCCTGCTGCTCTTCACTCGGTCGATTCTTCAATCGGACTGTCATCAAGAAATGGCCGTCCTCGTCGGCCTCGATGTTGTCCATCTGCAGGCGGACGGTTCCACCGTCGTCGGTGGCGCCCAGAAAGAAGATCGGCCCTCCCTTGTTGGCCTCGAAGTTGAAACCCTCGACGACAACATCAGATCTGGGATCGGCACAAGCCGGCGTGACGGTCATGTAGGCGCCGCTGGTGTCTGGCTCGGGAGCGTCAAATCCCCCTGGGGGACAGGGGGTGAATATGGGAGCAATGACCTCGGTCTCCACCCGGTCGTACTCGACCAGGTCGGGGTGGGCGAGGGCTCGCAGCACCCGCACCAGGCTGGCCTGCCTGACGTCGGACTCGATCTCGTCGAGGTTGACGTCGGTCTTCTCGAACCCGTACGCGTACACCACCACCACCGCGATCATGCCGAGGATGAAGAGCAAGGATTTGCGGAACGAGCGTTCCTTCTTCATCCCAGCCGCTCCGCTTCCTGGCCGTAGATCTCTTTGAAGCGTTGGTCGGTGATCTGTTCGGGCGTGCCCTCGAACATGAGCTTCCCGTCGTTGAGGGCGATGACGAAGTCGGCGTAGCGGTGCACCAGATCGAGGAAGTGCAGGCTGCACAGCACGGTGACGTTGTCGTTCTTGTTGATGTCCACCAGGTAGGTCATGATCGAGTCGGCCAGAACCGGGTCGAGGCTGGCGACCGGTTCGTCGGCCAGCACCATCTCCGGGTCTTGCATCATCGCCCGGGCAATACCGACCCTTTGTTGCTGGCCGCCGCTGAGCTCGTCGGCCCTGGCGTTGGCCTTGTCGGCAATCCCGACACGATCGAGGGTTGCAACCGCCTTTTCGATGTCAGACTTCGGGAAACGGTTGACGAGGCTGGCGAGCGGGTTGACGTAACCCAGGCGCCCGGCCAGGACATTGGTCATCACCTTCGAACGGTGGACCAGGTTGAAATGCTGGAAGACCATGCCGATCTTGCGGCGGATTCTTCGCATCTCTTCCTGGGAGGCGGCTGTGATGTCGACACCATTCCAGCTGATGCGGCCCTCGGTGGGCTCGATCAAGCGGTTGATGCATCGCAGCAGAGTCGACTTGCCGGATCCGCTCAGGCCGATCACGGCCAGGAACTGCTGGTCCGGGACTTCGAAGCTGACGTCTTCGATGCCGACGACGCCGCCCTCGTATACCTTCGTGAGGTGCTCGACCTTCAGCATGGGTCAGCCGAACAGGGTGATGTCGTCACCGTGCTCCTTGGGTTGGTTGGGAAGCCCGGGCGAGTTAGCCCCGCCCGGGCTTCTGGTGTGTCGTGCTATTCGCCGATGTTCTCGAGCGTGATTCCGACGATCTCGACGATCTGCCGGAGCTCGTCGTACTCGGAGTCGACAGCGGGCTCGATGCCGCTCCAATCGTAGAAGTCGGCGTTGCCGATGGAGTCTGCCCACGCGTCCGTCTCGGCAAAGGCCGCCAGGGCTGCCCCAATCTCGGCACGAAGGTCGGCCGGGAAGTCAGGCCCGAACGACAGGGTGTCATTGGGGATCTCGTTTGAGATTGTCAGTATTTGCACCTTCTCGATGACGTCGGGGGCCTCTTCCCGCAGCGAGGCGCGTGCGTCCAGAACCCGGAAGTCGCTGAGCCCGTCGCCGTCGTCGTCAGGACCACACCTCAGATCCGTGCCCTCGTCTTCGAGCTTGCAGTCAAAGACGAGATCGTCCGGAACGTCCGGGAAATCGCCTGGTGCCCAGCGTTCGCCGCCCGGCAACAGCGGCGGGCTGAAGAACGTGGTTCCGAAGTCGACCTCACCTTGATACACGGCTCGGACGGTTCCGGTGTGTCCACCGGCCGATACTTCCTCACTGGGAATGATGTTGTTGTCTTGCCACATCAGCGAGGGAACCATGAATCCGGAAGTCGATCCGGCGTCCGGGTAACCCCACTTGAGCCCGTCCAGGTCGGCAATCGTCGTGTATCCCTTGTCGCGGGGGACGATCACCTGGGCCCAATAGACCGGCCAGCCGAAGCGGACGGCCTTGAAGGCCACGTCAACATCGCACAGGTTGCTGGCCAGGATGTATCCCAGACCGGGGATGAATCCCATGCTGTTCTCGGGCGATGAGCACATTTCCTCGATGGTCGAGGCGTAGCTCGTCGGGACGCTCACTTCAAACGTCAAGCCGGTCGCAGCGTTCAAGGCGTCTGCCATTATCTCGCCACCGCTGACGATGACGTCGGTGTTGACCGATGGTACGAACAGCACCTTGATCGGGTTCTCGGGGCTTCCGACGGCCGGAGCCGGCTCGGTTGTGGTCGTCGGAGCGACCGTTGTCGTTGTCGCTTGGGTTGTCGTCGTTGTCGGTGCTGCCGTCGTTGTCGTGTCGTCACCGGCGTCGTCGCCGCCGCATGCGGCGGCGATCATCGCCAGTACTGCGAACAGCGCTAACAGGTTTCGTAATCTCATGATTGCCTCTACTCCTTATCTCCCGCGGAGGCTCCGCGAAGGCTACCCCGCTGATTCGATAGCTTGTTCACAAGCTCCTCGAACTCCTCCCAATCGTGTACATCGTGCACTCCCGGCACCGGATCATTCCAGGGCCGAACGTACCGACACATTTGGGACTCTCTTCGATGGGTGTGGATGGTTTCGATCTGGTAAGGCGAGTCGTCCAGATAGACGTCGCAGGGGACCGTCCACTTGGGATCGTGCATGCCGACAACGTGCACCTCCCGAGTGGGAAGCCGGTGCTCGGCTATCCAGGCCAACGTGTCGGCGACCGCCCAATCGGGTTTGGCCGTGATGATCACGATGTCGTGACTTCGAGCCAGCCGCACCAGCGACCGCACCGCCCCGGCGTGGGTTTCCAGGTGGCGGAACAGGCTTCCGTTTCCGAAGTCCTTGGCCCATTCCCAGAAGGCGTCCATGTCGGTGAAGTGGGTGAGCGGCTCGATGCCGTCCCAGGTGGTGACCGCGTCGACGGCGATGGCGGCGTCGAATTCGGCGTTGTACTGGTCTATCCACCCCTTGTTGAAGTCGCTGACCACCCCGTCGAGGTCGATCCCTAGCCGCATGAGCCAAGTCTATGGGGGAGCAGGGTTACGGTGGTCAGAAGCGCTTGCTATCGAACACACGTTCGGGTAGCGTAGCGAGCGCCGTACCGATAGACTTACATGCCTGTAGTTCACGGTGCGGCAGCAGTTTGTGTCACAGCCGGCTTGTACCTTCGGGACGAGTCGAAGAAGAAACAGGAAGGGAATCCACGTGGAGCAAGACAAAGCCCTCGACATGGCCGTGTCGCAAATCGAGAAGCAGTTCGGCACCGGAGCCATCATGAAGATGGGTGAAGGTGCGATTCGCAACGTCAAATCGATTTCGACCGGCGCCCTTTCCCTCGACATCGCGCTCGGCATCGGCGGGGTGCCCCGCGGCCGCATCGTGGAGATCTTCGGACCTGAGAGCAGCGGCAAGACCACCCTGGCCCTTCACGTGGTGGCCGAAGCTCAGCGCAACGGCGGGATCGCCGCCTTCATCGATGCCGAGCATGCCCTCGACCCCGTGTATGCCAAGGCGCTGGGAGTCGACGTCGACGAGTTGTTCATCTCCCAGCCCGACACCGGTGAGCAGGCCCTGGAGATCGCCGACATGCTGATCCGCTCGGGTGCTCTCGACGTGGTGGTGATCGACTCGGTCGCCGCCCTGGTACCCCGGGCCGAGATCGAAGGGGAGATGGGCCAGAGCCACGTCGGCCTACAAGCCCGTCTCATGTCCCAGGCCCTCCGCAAGCTGGCCGGCACCATCAACCGCTCAGACACCACCGCCATCTTCATCAACCAACTCCGCGAGAAGATCGGCGTTATGTTCGGCTCTCCAGAGACGACCCCGGGTGGCCGGGCGCTCAAGTTCTACGCCTCCACTCGCATCGACATTCGGCGCATTGAGTCGATCAAGGATGGGTCGGACTTCACCGGCAACCGGGTGAAGGCCAAGATCGTCAAGAACAAGGTGGCGCCTCCGTTCAAGATCGCCGAGTTCGACATCATGTTCGGCAAGGGCATCTCTCGTGAGGGCAGCCTCATCGACGTGGCGGTCGAGCACGACATCGTCCGCAAGAGCGGCGCCTGGTACACCTACGAGGGCGATCAACTGGGCCAGGGCCGGGAGAAAGCCAAGCTGTTCCTGATGGAGAACCCTGACGTGGCCATCCAGTTGCAGGCCCGGGTGCTGGACGCGGTTGGTTTGGCTGAACCGGTTGGTGAGGCCGACGAGGCCGACGACTCAGACGAGCTGGAGAAGGCGGAGGATTGACCCGGCCCGCATTGTGGGCGCGTACGGTACAATCTGTGTCAGCACACAAATTCTCTTGAAAACTGAGAGCCAGCGAAATATGACCAAGGACACGCCCCGGACGATGGCGGTGACGTAAAACACCCCTGTCCCGGCGTGTCTTTGTCGTTTGTGTGCCGAGCTTTGCTCGGCATGCGCGCGTTATGGCCTCTGAAATGAGGACAGCATGGATTGGGTCGTTGCCATCATCGGTCTGGTGGCCGGCGTCAGCCTGGGCATCGGCCTGGCCTGGCTGCGAAGCCGGGGTCAGACCTCGGACGGGGTTCTGCGGGAGGCGGAACGTACGCTCGAGCGAGCCAAGTCTGAAGCCAAAGCCAAAGCCAGCACGTACCGGGATGTGGAAGACGCAGCCCTGGAGTCCCGTCGGATAGATCTGCAGACAACCGAAGATCGTCTCACTCAGCGTGAGGCGACATTGGAGCAGCGGACCGCCAATCTGGCTCAGCGGGAGCAGAACGTCCAGAGCCGGGAGCAGGAGGTCACGGAGCTTCGTTCCGAGGCTGATCGCCTGGCTTTGGAAGCTCGCACCGAGCTGGAAGAAGTGGCGCAGTTCGACAGCCAGGCCGCCAAGGAAGCCCTTCTGGAGCGCGTTGAGGACGAGGCCCGGCGCGAGGCGATGGTGCTCGTGCGTGAACTCGAGTTGAAGGCCCGCGAGGAGGCCGATCGGCGAGCGCGTCGAATCCTGACCACCTCGATTCAGCGGCTGGCCGCCGAGGTCACATCGGACTCCACCGTCTCTGTCGTCCCCCTTCCGTCCGACGACATGAAGGGCCGGATCATCGGCCGTGACGGGCGCAACATCAAGGCGTTCGAAGCGGTGACCGGCGTCGACCTGGTGGTTGACGACACTCCCGAGGCCGTCACCATTTCAACTTTCGATCCGGTCCGGCGCGAGGTAGCCAGGGTGGCGCTGCAGAACCTCGTCGTCGACGGACGCATACATCCCGGATCTATCGAGGAAGCCCATACCAAGGCCCAGGCCGAGGTGGAGCAGAGCGTTCGCGACGCCGGTGAGTGGGCGTTGCTGGAGGTCGGGGTCTCCCGAATGCATGTTGAGCTGGTCACGCTGCTCGGGCGTCTCAAATACCGGACCTCCTATGGCCAGAACGTACTCGGCCACTCGGTTGAGGCTGCCCACATCGCCGGGATGCTTGCCTCCGAGCTGGGTATCGATCCGGCCGAGGCCAAGCGTGCCGCGCTCTTGCACGACATCGGCAAGGCCGTCAGCCATGAAGTGGGCGGATCCCATGCCCTGGTGGGCGCCGAGATCGCGCGCCGGTTTGAGGAGGCTCCGGCCGTCGTGCACGCGGTTGAAGCCCACCACAACGAAGTCGAGCCCCGCACGCTGCTGGCAGTCATCACCCAGGCTGCCGACGCCGTCTCGGCCTCCCGTCCCGGAGCCCGCCGTGAGACGCTCGAGTCCTATGTGCGGCGCTTGGAGCGGATCGAAGAGATGGCGGGCAGCTTCGAAGGTGTGGACCGGGTCTTTGCCATGCAGGCCGGGCGTGACGTGCGGGTGGTCGTCGACCCCGGCAAGATCTCCGACCTGGAGGCCGGGGACCTCGCCCGCCGCATCGCCAAGAAGATCGAAGACGGCCTCCAGTACCCCGGCCAGATCCAGGTAACCGTCGTCCGCGAACTGAGAGCCAGCGCTTACGCCAGATAGTCGTGGCCCCCGGCGGAGTGTCGTGGTTTGTCAGTTTCCCTTGCGCCGCGTCTGAATTCCCCGCCCTGAGGGCGGGGTGGCTCCACCGGAGGTGGAGCGGGGGTGGGTCTCTCCCTCCACCGCAGCAGGCGGCGCGTAGCAACCGACCCGGTTTCCTCGCCATGTGACTAAATTCGCCCCATGACACTGATCGGAATGCCCGCAGTGCGAGACCAGCGCACCCCCACTCGCCTGGGCCGCACCTACCACTTGCGGACCTTCGGATGTCAGATGAACGTGCACGACAGCGAGGGCATTGCCGGCCTGCTGGAGGCGGACGGGATGATCCCCGCTTCCGATCCCGATGCCGCCGACCTGGTGGTCTTCAATACCTGCTGCATCCGCGAGAACGCCGACGACAAGCTGTATGGCTCGCTGGGGATGCTCAAGCGGGTGAAAGACGAACGTCCGGGAATGATGATCGCCGTCGGCGGCTGCCTGGCCCAGAAAGACCGCGACGTAGTCCAGGACAAGGCTCCATGGGTTGATGTTGTCTTTGGCACTCACAACCTGAGCCGGGTGGTTTCCCTCCTGGACTACGCCGAAGAGTGGGGCCCGGTCACGGAGATCCTCGAGGAGAGCCAGGACGTGTTGGTAGTCCCGGCCAAGCGGGAGTCTGCCCACAGCGCCTGGGTGACGATCATGATCGGCTGCAACAACTCCTGCACGTTCTGCATCGTCCCGTCAGTCCGGGGCGGGGAAATCAGTCGCCGACCCGGTGATGTCGTCCGGGAGGTCAAAGAGTTGACGGACGACGGCGTGGTCGAGGTCACCCTGCTGGGCCAGAACGTCAATTCCTACGGTCGGGACCTCGAACTGGGCGGCCGCAAGCCACTCTTCGCCGATCTGCTTCGGCGGGTGGGCGAGGTGGAGGGAATCTCTCGCATCCGATACACCAGCCCCCACCCGAAGGATTTTCGGGAGGACGTCGCTTTGGCCATGGCCGAGACTCCGGCGGTGTGCGAGCAACTACACATGCCGCTCCAGTCGGGCAGCGATCGAATCCTGGCCGCCATGCACCGCGGCTACAACGCCGAGCGCTTCCTGTCCAAGCTTGCGCTGGCCCGGTCGCACATGCCCGGGCTGGCCATATCCACCGATATCATCGTCGGCTTCCCCGGCGAGACCGAGGATGATTTCGAGGCCACCCTCGACGTGGTGGCCACCTCCCGTTTCGATTCGGCGTACACGTTCATCTACTCGCCCCGCCCGGGGACCGCCGCTGCGGAGATGGTCGACCAGTTCGTAGATCCGGGCGTCATCCGGGATCGGTATGGACGATTGGTAGAGCTGCAGACCACGATCAGTCTGGAGAGGAACGAGGCGATTGTCGGTGACACGGTTCAAGTGTTGGTGGAGGGTCCCTCCAAGACCGACGCCGCCATGCTGTCGGGCCGGACCCGCACCAACAAGCTGGTGCACTTCCCGGGCTCCGGCCCCAGCGGTTCCCTCCTGAACGTGAGGGTGGAGGGGGCGTCCCCGCACTATCTGATGGGAGCTCTCGTCTGAGCTTGCTGGCCATCGTCGGTCCCACTGCTTCGGGCAAGAGCGCCGTGGCTTTGTCCCTGGCAGCTGAATTGGGAGCCGAGATCGTCTCGGTGGACTCCATGCAGGTGTACCGCGGGTTGGACATCGGGACCGCCAAGCCGAGTGCCGCTGACCGGACTGAGATTCGGCATCATCTGATCGATGTCGCCGAACCCGAAGACGAATTCACTGTGGCCGACAGCCAGCGCATGGGCCGTGCAGCCATCGAACAAGCCGGAGGTTCGATGATCATCGCCGGTGGAACCGGACTGGCCTTTCGGGCCATCGTCGATCCTCTGGAATTCCCTGGTCAGGACCCCGGGCTTCGGGCCGGGTTGGAGTCCCTCGACCTCGCGGACCTCCAGAAACGCCTGGTCGCAGTCGACCCCACAGCATCCGATCATGTCGACATGGCTAACTCGCGCCGGCTGATTCGGGCGCTGGAGGTGCACGCCATTTCCGGTCAAACCCCGAGCCTGCGGGCAGCCACACCGGAGGCGGCTGCCGTCCGCAGCTACCAGCCGCTTCTCGACTTCGCGGCGGTCGGATTGGACGCCGGCCCAGGTCTGGAAGCTCGGGTGGTGGCTCGCTTTGACGGCATGCTTGAGAGAGGGCTGGTGGCCGAGGTCGATGCCCTGGTGCCCCGCCTCGGTCGGACGGCGGCCCAGGCGGTCGGTTACAAGGAGTTGCTGCCGGTGGTGAGGGGTGAGCAGACACTGGAGGAGGGCCGGGCGGCAGCGATCGCGGCCACCCTGGCGGTGGCCGGCAATCAGCGGACTTACTTCCGCCGGGATCCTCGGGTTCGCTGGTTGGAATGGGATGATGACCCTGCGGTGCGGATTGAGTCGGCTCGTCGGGAGTTGAAGCTATGAAGTTCATCAAGATGGAGGGCCTGGGCAACGACTTCGTGGTGCTGAAGGGACCGCTCGACCCTGATCCGGCGGATATCGCCGGCTGGTGCGACCGCCGCCGAGGTATCGGCGCCGATGGAGTTCTGGTAGTCAGAAAGCTGGGCGGCGAACGGGTTCGGATGGAGTACTGGAACGCCGACGGCAGCCGCGCGGAGATGTGCGGTAACGGCTTGCGGTGCGTGGCCCGCTATGCCTACGACCGGGGTTGGGTGGACGGACGCGAGTTCACGGTCGTCAACGACTCGGGTGATTACCCGGTCAAGGTGCGCAAGTCGGGCCGGGTGCGGGCGATGCTCGGTAGGGCCGAGGCTCCGGAGCAGTCGACGATGTCGGTCGTCGGAACAGATGTGCATCCGATGAGCATGGGAAACCCGCACGCGGTGCTCTTCGTCGAGAGCACCACCGAGGCGCCGGTCAAGACCCTGGGCCCGGTTATCGAAGTCGCCGGTGAGTTTCCGAATCGCACGAATGTCGAGTTCGTCGAGATCAAGGACCGGACCCGGATTGAGGTGCGGACCTGGGAGCGCGGTGTAGGAGAGACTCTCGCCTGCGGCACGGGGGCAGGCGCTGCCGCGGTGGTGGCGAACCGGCAGGGACTGGCGGACGGCACCCTGACCGTCGGCTTGCTGGGTGGTGACCTGGATGTCGAGATCGACGGTGACATCGTCTGGATGGAAGGCCCCGCGACCTATGTGTTCGAGGGCGAGTTGAACGCCGACTAGCCGCCGCTGGTGAATTCGAGCCGATTGCCGAACGGATCAGAGGCGTAGATCCGCGTTCGCCCGGCGAGCAGATCGTCCCATTGCACGGGGACGCCAGCGGCCAGCGACCGCCCGGCGGGATCGCCAACTGGATGTGATGAATCCGCCTCAGCGAACCCCTCGCAGCACCGTCACTACCTTGCCGATCAGCTCGACCCCGTCCGTGAACACCATCGGCTCGAAAGCGGGGTTCTCGGAGTGGAGGATGACCGCTCCGTTCTTGCGCTGCAGTCGTTTCACGGTGGCTTCTTCGCCGTCGATGAGGGCGGCCACGATCTCGCCGTCGAGGGCATCGGGTTGGCGGTGGATGACGACGAAGTCGCCGTCCAGAATCCCGGCCCCGATCATCGAGTCACCCTTGATCCGCAGCATGAAGATGGGGCCGTCACCGACCAGTTCGACCGGCAGTGGATAGACGTCTTCGATGTCCTCCTCGGCCAGGATCGGGGAACCGGCCGCAATGCGGCCGACCAGCGGCACCTCGCGCACGTCTGTGCGGGTGACGGGGTGGTCGAGGATCTCGATGGCTCGCGGTTTGGTGGGGTCCCGGCGCAGGTGACCGGTGGCTTCCAGGGTTGAGAGATGGCTGTGAACGGTGGAGGGTGAGCTGAGCCCGACGGCCTCGCCTATCTCCCGCACCGATGGGGGATAGCCCCGGTCTGCCACTGTGTCCCGGATGTAGTCGAGGATTTCCCGCTGCCGTGTCGAAATGTCAGTTCCCACGATCTACTCCTTTGCTTGGCCCTGACCGTAGCAATCGGTGGGGCGAAAAACAAACATATGTTCGATCTTGACAAATCGAACAGACGTTCGTATAGTTTTCGCGTACCGAACATGCGTTCGTGTCACACCCGCAAGTTACGTTGTGGGAACGCCACTGAAAATGGCATTGGTCGAGCACGGAGGAGAAACATCATGAAAGCACCTTCCATCCGCCTCAGGGCGTTGGTCCTCCCTCTGGCATTGGCGCTGGTGTTTCTCCTCCTTCTCGCCCAACGGGTGCATGCCGGAGACACTGCCGTTCCCACCGAGCCGTACCGGGTTGTGAGCGGCGACACGCTGTGGGACCTGGCCGACGAACGGACCGATCCGGGCGAGGACGTCCGGTCCACTGTCCGCCTCATCCAACGGGTCAACGATCTCAACGGAGGGCTGATCAGGCCCGGGCAGATCATTATTCTCCCCGCAGCCTGAGGGCCGGGCCCCGTGCCTGCCAATTCCACTACTCTCACCGGAATGCGCTGCCCTTATTGTGCAGCCGAAGACACGCGGGTCATCGATAGCAGGCCTGCCGGCGAAGGTCGGGAGGTGCGACGGAGGCGGGTGTGTCCGGGCTGCGGCCAACGATTCACCACCTACGAGCGAGCCCAGCTTCCGCTCCTGGTCCGCAAACGCGACGGAACCACAGACCCGTTCGTCCTCGACAAGGTGCGGGGCGGCATCGAGCGAGCTCTCGGTGGCCGCGATATTGCCATCGGGGTGGTGGAAGAGATTGTTGAGCGGGTGGAAGTGGCTGCCCAGGCCGCCGCCCCTGAGATCTCCTCAGAGGAGATCGGTCGAATCGTCCTGGATGGCCTCAAGCGGGCCGATGAGGTGGCCTACCTGCGCTTTGCCAGCGTGTACAAGGACTTCCAGGGGGCGCAGGACTTCGAGAAGGAAATGGCCACGCTCGAGGATTGAGCGGATTGGCTACTGAGGTACGACTGCCAGGTCGTCGAGCGCGGTGCCCAGGAGGATCTCGAGCTCGTCGAGGTCGGCATTGACCTCGATGGCAACCAGGCCGAGAGGTTCGCCCAGACTGGACCGCAAGTTGTTGATCCGGGTTGTCATCTCGGACTTCAGCTCGGTGGCGGCGTCGATATCACCCAGCCGGAGAGCATCGAGGTACGAGGCCTGCCAGGTCTCCAGGCGGTTGACCACCCCCAGGGCGCCGTTGCGGTGGGTGTCGAAGGACGGCCCAATGGGAAGCTGTCGAACGGCGGCCCGTGACGAAGCAACCGAATTGGCGATTTGCTCTCCGAGGCCGGCCAGGGTGACCTCGTCTGCCACGATCGGCAGGGGGGGAAGCAGGAAGGAACCGTCCAACAGCGAGCGGTAGGTGATGGCGTCGGAGAGAGCGTCCTGGATGTCGGCCGCCAACTCCGAGCCGGTCAGCAGGTCCGCCTGGACCGGCTTGAGGCTGTTGAAGGCGTCGCCCGAAGCCAGCGGCGGGGGAGAGGGGAATGGGCGGGAGACCTGGGCCTCGAGGGTGGCGGAGGTGCCGTCGAAACCGATCAGCGAGTTGCGAGCGTCGGATAGCGCCGTGGGGCGGGAAGACGGATTGGTTATGACGAGAGCCGCATCGCGGGCGCCTTCCATCCCACTTTCCACGTCCAGTGCCAGCACAATCCAGTCCTGACGGAGATCCTCCGCCTGCTTCACCGGGATGCCTCGCAAGTTCATCGTCACCAGGAGGATGCCGATCACGAACACCCCGAGCAGGACCGGCCACCAGGCCCAGCGGTAGCGGCCCACCGAGCTGTCGACCGGGACCTCAGGGGCCCAGTCCTCGATGATGAGGTCATCGTCAAAGGCCTCGGAGGCCTGCCACAGGCGCTGTACCAGTCCGGCGGTCTTCTCTTCGGCAGTAGATGCCTGTGGAAGCTCATGGATGCTCGGGAAGCGGGCGTCGACGTCACGAGCGGCTGGTGGGCGGGCGATCACGATATCGGTACGGGCCGGGGTGATCCCACTCTCGTATGGATTGGACAGACCGAGCATGTCCAGTAGCGACGACCGATAGTCGTCGGGACTGCGTTTGGTCTTGCGGGTGGTCACGCGCGGTGCTCCTCGATTTTGGCCATGGGCCCTGTCAGAATCCCTGTCGGCATGAAAATCCCGCTTCTGAAGCTAGACGTCGATCTCCCGACGCCGTCCCATTCTCATCCGGGCGACGCCGGTACTGACTTGTATTCTCGCATCGATACGGTCTTAGCGAGCGGAGAACGCCAGTTGGTCCCAACCGGGATCGCAGTGGCCGTCCCTGACGGTTACGCCGGCCTGGTGGTGCCGCGTAGCGGCCTCGCCGCTCGCCATGGGATCGGTGTGGTCAATGCTCCCGGCTTGCTCGACAGCGGGTACCGGGGTGAGATCAATGTGATCCTGGTCAATCACGGCGAAGAACCGTTCAAGATCAACCGGGGCGACCGCATTGCCCAGCTGGTGGTGACGCCGATCGTGGTGCAAGAATTCGTGGTGGTTGACGAACTTCCGGACTCGGTTCGAGGCGAGGGAGGGTTCGGGTCAACCGGCCGGTGAGTGTAAAGTGGAGGCGATTCCGCGGACGTAGCTCAGTTGGTAGAGCGTCACCTTGCCAAGGTGAAGGTCGCCGGTTCGAGCCCGGTCGTCCGCTCCGACGGCGGCCCGCGGTGGTCGCCGTTTCCGCTAGGTGCCGTGGCCGAGTGGCGAGGCGCAGGACTGCAAATCCTGTCACACCGGTTCGATTCCGGTCGGCACCTCCATCGCTACAATGCGTTGCTCCGGGCGCTTAGCTCAGCGGGAGAGCGCTTCCTTGACGTGGAAGAGGTCACAGGTTCAATCCCTGTAGCGCCCACCAGAGAGAAACCCCCTTGTAGCGGGGGGTGTTTGTTCGGGTGTGGATGCCTTGAAGGTGGGTGAGGGGGTTGGTTCGGTTTACCAGCCGCCGTGAGCGGGAACACCCCAGTAGGCGGCCAAGTATCCAGTTATGAAGATGATTTGGCCAAACACGGTGCTGCCGCCAGAGTCTTCCTGCCATATCGTCAGCCCAGACCGGGCGATATGGGTGTTCGCCGTCTTCTGAGCAGCCGGTTTCCGTGTCGGGCGATGGCAAGGGACAGTCGTTACCCTCTCTGTCATGAGCGACACTGCCGACGTAGTTGTTGTCGGGGCTGGGGTCGTTGGGAGTTCGATCGCCTATCAGATTGCGCGCCGATCGTCACTCCGTGTGACCCTGCTGGACAAAGGGGCAGGCCCGGCGGAAGGCTCGACCGGCGCAAGTTCGTCGATTTGCCGTTGCCGCTATTCGAACCCGGATGTGGTGCGCCTGGCCCGCGACGGATTGGACGCCTACCGCGATTGGGCCGAGTTCACCGGGCTCGAGCGACCGGGAAACGAGTTCACACATACCGGAGTCCTCTGGCTGCTCGACGAGGATCGCCGGAAACTCGAAGGTGAGCGTGCCCGCCTGGCAGAAGCCGGCGTTGCTATCTCTCTGCTGACGGCCGAAGACCTCGCGGACCGGTTCCCCAGTCTTTCTCCTTGCGTTGAACCGTTCGATCTCACCGGCGAGGTCGAACACACTTGCCGCCCGATAGAACTGGCCGTCTTCGAGGACGATGCCGGGTACGCCGACCCTTCTGCAGCCAATGTCGATTTGGTGAACGCCACCCGCGCTGCCGGAGGCACAGTTCGGTTCCGGTCAAAGGTTGCCGGGATCCGCAAAGATGGAGAGAGGGTCGTTGGTGTTGACCTGGCGGACGGGAGGTCGGTCTCGGCCGGAACCGTGATCAATGCTGCTGGACCGTGGTGCAACGAGCTGAACGAACTCGCAGGTCTTGATCTCGAATGGCCGCTCGATCCGACCCGGGTGCAGGTTGCGTATCGCGATTGGCCGTCTGACCTCGGCAATGTCCCGGTCACCGTCGAAGCTTCGACCGGCATCTACTTCCGACCGGATGCGGCGGGAAGTCGTCTGCTATTCGGTTCGGTCCTGGAAGAGGACGAGCAGGAGTCCGTCGCCAATCCGGATGATTTCAAGACGGCCGCAGATCCCACCTTCCGCGACACCAAGATCCACGGGCTGCATCACCGAATACCGGAGCTGCCGCATCGTGGGGGAGTGACCGGCATCGCCGGGCTCTATACGGTCAACCGGACGGACGTCCACCCGATCGTCGGGCCCAGTGGGATGGACGGATACTGGCTGGCCAATGGCCTGAGCGGGCATGGCTTCAAGCTGGCTCCGATGATCGGATCGATGGTGGCGCAAGCACTTACCGGTGAGCGAGCCCCGTTCGATACCAATGTCTCGTTGTCTCTGCTGGCCGTTGATCGAGAGCCGATCGACGTTGCTGCCAAGAGCGTCCTCGCCTGATGAGGATCTGGGGTTCGGGTAATGACCGTGGGTGGTTTTGCTCGTAGTTGGAGGTGCTGGGGGGCGCTTCGGTGGTCTTCTTGTGAGATTCGGGTTGCGTGGCATGACCTTGGGGTGTTGTTGTTTGTAGTTGGTTGTGGCGGTAGGGGTGTTTCTTGTTTTGGTTTGGGGTTGGTGGTGGTGGTGTGGGGGTGGGGTATTGGGATTGTTACTGCTCCGGTGGGAGTTCGATTGTGAGCGAGATGAGGCGGATCGATCCCTGCGGGTCTGGCGTGGCTGGTGTGGTGGGGTGTAGGTGTTCCCAGTGGGTTTGTCGGGGTGGTTTTCGTCGGGCTGGTGATGTGTGCGGTGCGGCGTTTGCGCCTTGGAGGACGCTGCGGGTTTATCGTGCGTATCGCCTTGCTGGCACTTCGTTCGCTCCGGGTTCTTATCAGTGTTTCATGAGCGCGAAGAAGTTCCAAGCCTTGTGGTCGTCGCAAACGTGTTCTCGGGGGCGCTGGATATTGAATCTCTTATGTCAAGGTGCGTGCGGGTTGGGTGGACAGGACTGGGATGGGCCACACGGTTGTGGGCAGGCTCTTATTAGGTCACACCGTCCGCGGTGAGGGGTTTGGGTGGGGTCGACAGGTCATTATGAGGACAGTGGTCTGTGACCACGTCAGCCGGTTTATTGGGTCAGACCCCACCCTGATCTCAGGTCGTTGTTGGTAGGTGTTTGAAGGTTTGGCGGGCGACGTAACGTTTCAGACAGCGCATGATCTCGGCGGTATTGCGTCCTTGGGCTCGTCGGCGGGTCACATAACGACGGGTTTCGGGATCGGATGACATGCGGGTTAAGACGATGCGGTAGAGGGCGGCGTTGGCTTGACGGTCGCCTCCCCGGTTGAGTCGATACCTGTTGGTCACTTTGCCTGAGTTAGCGGGGAGCGGGGTGGTTCCACACAGATGCGCCCAGGACCCTTCGGAACTGAGTCGTTCGGGGTTGTCTCCTGCGGCAACAAGGAGGCTGGCTGCAGTGTCGGTTCCGAGCCCGTGAAGCTCGAGCAGCGATGGAGCAGCCTGAGCGATCAGAGCAGCGAGCATCCCGTCGATTTCTCGTATTTCAGTGTTGAGGGCTTTGACCCGTCGGGCGAGATTGCGGATCATCAGATTCGTGGTGAAGGTGACCGGGTCAGAACCCTTATTAGGCCTCATGTTTGCGGCTTCGGTGACCAGTCCCGTCTTGTAACGGTCTTTGAAGCGGACCCGGATCTCCTCGGGGGCTGTGAACACCAGGTGACGTAACTGGTTCAGCGTTTGGATCCGTTGTTGACGAGCCGACCTGCGGGCCACCATTAGGACCCGTATCTGTTCCACAGGACCGTTCCTGGTTTTCGGGGTCACCGACGCTTCCCCCGAGAGAGCAGCTCGAGCAGCAGCTAGAGCATCGGTGGGATCGGACTTGCCGACCTTGCGGCGTTTCTGACGGTTAGGACGATCAACCTCCACCACCATGACGTCCTGACTGTGAAGGAACCGGGTGAGACCAACACCCCAGGACCCGGTGCCCTCCACCCCAACTTGTTCTAACGGACCGAAGCCGACTAGCCAGCCGAGAAGACTCTCATAGCCGGCCGGGTCGACGGGAAACGATTCGATACCTAACAATCCACCGTTGTGGTCGATGGCTGCCGCCACATGGGTATCGGCATGGGTGTCGACTCCACCAGTGACTCCTACGATTGACATGGTCGCCCCTTTCTGTTGCTTAAAGGCGAAGGGGTGACATGCACCACCGGGACGGCGGACGTGCACTCAACTGAGCTGCTTGATTCAGCTCAACAGGTGTTCCACCGCCCGACCGGTGCGTGCCACACAAGCCACATCATCCCTCCCAGCCGGTTATGAGCGGGGGATCCGTTCTGGCTGGCTTGGGGCCTCGGTCCGGGTTGGTTGACTAACGCCCAGTTGGAACCGAAGGAACGTGAATAGAACGGCACATATAGAGCGGTCGGTAGTAGTGCTACGAGTGGTCGATACGGGCTGCTACGTCGAAGACCGTCAACGAAGGTTCTGCACCAACTGAACGAAACATCCGAACGCCCTCTGGTGTATCCACGGACGCCCGGTAACCGTCAAGAGCATTTTGACTCGCCCACACAGTGACCACTCTCCACACGTCACTATCGGCATCGTGAAGGAGGGACGATTCGATGATGAAAGACGGAAGGGAAGCGCCAGCAGCCCGAAACTGGCCAACGAGCACGTCAGCTTGGTCTTCCGCAACGTGTGCTTCGAGCATCGTTATAACCATGGGCAAACCTCCTTACCGAACCGCTACAGCCTGGCCTGGAGCCTACGCGCCACGAGCCATCCACTGCTTCGAGCCCGCACATAACGGGAGTCGCCTCAAGGGGTCACGGAGTCGTTGGGGAGGCCGTCGAAGGTGGCTGGGCTGAGGCAGATATTGCCCATTCGAGCCCGTGGTTGGGTTCACCGCGTCAGGATCTGAATGATTCGGCGATTTCGATGGCTCGCTCAACATCTACCACGCCTTCGAGTCGAAGCGTCAGTACCCCTGCTTCCCACAGCAGGCTGTTGCCGACCAGGCGACCCGATTCTTCCTGGAGACCGCCCTGCTCGTCGAAGAACAACACGGCGTGGGGCTCACCGCTGATCCAGATACCATCTTCACCGTTGATGGTGACGAGTTCGAGGCGAGCGTCACCGGGCAGTTGCTTGAGAATGGCCGGCTCGAGGTCACCGCGAAAGACCGTGACTAGCAGCGTTTCGTCGGGCGCCTGTGAGCCAAACGTGAGCGTCGCCCGCTGAGCATCGATATACACCGCGTCCGGATCTCCAAGCATGCTGGATGCCGGCACCGCCATGCCGATGACCGACGCCGCCTCTTGCAGGGTGGCTGGGTCTCCCAACGAAAGGCCCGACAGCGGCGAGTCAACCGAGTCGCTTACAGTCGTCGGCGACGAATCCAGCGGACCGACCCGCTCAATGACCACGCCTCCGATGCCAAGCCACGCTTTTACCGTTTCCCGGACGCCGGGGATGAGTGCTGCCACCACGGTTACCGTCGCGACGACCACTGCCACAGCCACGAGCAGTCGTCGGCGGCCCGGGGCTCGGGAAGCGCTGATGTCACGCAACACTGCGGCCGAAAAGTCGGGTGTCGCCGGGTAATCGAGCTCGGCGCCGAGGTTGAGTAGCCGGGAGTCCACTGTCACGAGGCGCTCCCCTCTGAGCGGTCCAACGGTTCGCCCAAGACGGCTTCCAATCGTTCCAGTGCCCGCGAGAGCCTCGACTTCACCGTACCGACGGCAATGCCGAGCGACGTCGCCGTCTCGGAGACCGACAAATCGAGGAAATAGCGGTAGGAAATGACCTCCCGGTCCCGGGCCGGGAGCTCCTCGATGGCTGCCAGCAGCGTTTGCCTATCGTCATCGGCTATCACTCGCTCATCCGGCCCAGGTTCGGGCGGGTGGCCCGAGGCGACGGCCCGCACCACCAGGCCCGCTCGCCGACCGGCCGACCGACGGTGGTTCTTGGCCTGATTCGTCACGATCTTCAGTAGCCACGGTCGAAACGGGCGCTCGGTCCGGAAGCGCTTGAGAGATCGATGCGCTTTCACAAAGGCCTCCTGACACGCCTCCTCGGCATCTCCGGCATCCCGGGTAATCAAGAACGCGGCCCGAAACGCCACCTCCTGGTATCGCGTCACGAGGACACCAAAGGCACCGTGGTCGCCAGCGACGGCTGCTGCGATCAGTTCTCTGTCGTCCAGGCGGCCTCCGAGCTCGACTGTGCCTTCTTATACACCGTTCCGGGGCTGATGGTTCTCCTCCAACGGGCCAGCGATACCACCGCGGCTCCTCCGAATACCACCGCCACGATGGCCGCGAGCGCAGGCCCCGACCCGGTCGAACTCACCGGGGTGGTGGGAGAAGCATCCACCTTGGGGGTGGCAGGTGGGGGAGCGGGCGTGGTAGCTTCGAGGACCTTGCCCGGGAATGTGACGTCCACGGGACCGACCACATGCGGGGCGAAGTGGAGGTCAGTGCCGGACAGAATCCCCTGGTCGACCTCGAGGTCCCAGGTGCCGCCGCCGGGAAGAACGACGACTGCTTGGAAATGTCCGACATCGCCGGACCGCTTACCCGGGAACACGGTCGGGTCTCCGCCGGCACGGGGTGTGAAGCTAAGACCAGCCTCCTCGGTCCAGCGCGGTGTCACGCCATGTTGGAGAACCGTGAACCCCACCACGTACTCCTCGCCGGTGACGAACTCCGGAAGCGGTTGATCGAATTCCGTGACCGCCCAACCGCCACCGAATGCGGCTGCGCCGGTTGCGAGCACGAGGCCAAGGGCAAGGGGGGCGATGAGCAGTTTTCGGAACATGGGTCTCCTTCTTCGACTGCCCCTACTACACCGAACCCTCCCGATCGGTTCCCGGGTCGGCCAGATTCGTTTTCTCGCCCGCCCCGAGCCGCTGATTCCCTCCGAGCAAGAGCACATATCGGCACACATAGAGCGGCTTCCTGCGGGGTGACTGCAACCCAAACTGCAACCGAACCTGGTGCTACTGGCTGGTACTGGATGGTCCTGAACGACACGACGACGGTTCATTGGCCCAACTGGATGGGAGTCAATGGGCCCTGGTGGTACCAGATGTCACGAAGGTTGTCTGACTACGGATCAGAAGGTTGGGAGCTCGAGTCTCTTCGGGCGTGCCGCAACCGCATCGGTTCCCATGCTGGCCCGCTAGATATTGCCGGCTATGTGCGGGTGCTCCAAGCCCGAATTGGACGTGTATGGTCGAACCACGGGCGCCTAAGGAGTGACCATGAGCGACCGAGACGATGATGGCTTGGTCGAGTCGGCGAAGGAATGGCTGGAGGGGCTGGGGCAGTCGTCAGAGCCTGACCAGGATCAGGATGGGACGTTTGAACACGTCAAAGAAGCCGATGACGTAAGCATCGGTGACCTGGACCATCCTGAAGGCCGAGCGTCTGGTGACCGCGATGATGCGGACGACCCGCTGGGGTATCTGAAGAGAGCTGAGCCCTCCGAACCACGAATCGAGCCGACGTCGGTGGAGCCGTATCGATCTGCGTCAGGGTTGGCGAAGGTTCTTCAGGTTGCCTTCGTTGCGTGGATGTTTCTCGGTGGGTTAGCGGTGGCGTCCAGCTTCGTCGAGTACCGGCTCATCTTGAGGTTGATCGAAGACCCGTTGTCGGTGAGTCTTGCCCAGGTCGAAACCAGCAGCGACCGTCAGGGCATTATCGCGATCGTGCAAATAGTGGGTTTACTAGCGGTGGGCGTGATCTTTATCGCCTGGGTTCGGCGTCTGTACCGCAACCTCCCGGTGTTGGGGGCAAGCCAGCGTTTCAAACCCGGGTGGGCCGTGGGGGCATGGTTTGTACCGTTCCTCAACCTGTGGCGACCCAAGCAAATCGTGGATGAAATCTGGAGAGGGAGTAGCCCGAGCAGATCGGACCAGGTGTCGCCTTTGTTGCACTGGTGGTGGGGGTTCTGGATCGCCGGTGCGGCGCTAGGCCAGATCGTTTTTAGGGCACGGGATGTTTCTTCTCTTGAGAGTGCCCGCAACCTGGCACTGGGAGTAGCCACCTCTGATGTCGCGGAGCTGGTCACTGCAGGTCTTGCCTTCTGGGTCGTGGCTCGGGTGACACAGCGGCAGGTGGGGTATGCCGCAACGGTGACCCCGCACGCTGTTGAAGCGACCTTGCCCTCCAGTACCGAACTCCAGTACCCAGAGAGAGTTACACCGAAATTGGGGTGGCTTGGAGCGTTGAGCCTTCCAGCGGTTGGGGTGGCTGTCGCGGTGGTTGCCTTTCTGGCATGGGACGTCACCGAGTCAGGAGGTAATGGCGAAGACGAACAGTCCGGCTCGAACGCTGATGCACGCAGCGTCATGGCAACCGAACTTCGAGTCGGCGATTGTTTCAACAATCCAGGCATCACTGATGCCCAAACGGGACCGGAGCCGGTTCTGGCTGTCCCAGTAGTGCCATGCGAGGCTCCTCACTTCGCAGAGGTGTACGCCGTCCTCGAACACCCGGGGTCACAGTCGGACCCGTTCCCCGGCGAAGTGGCGATAACACAGCAAGCACTGGCACAGTGCCTCACTGGGTTCGAGGGCTTCGTCGGTGAGAGCTACGACGTCTCCCCGCTCGACATAATATTCATCAACCCTGACGTGACCGGTTGGAGAACCGGCAATCGCCAGATGAGATGCAGTGTCTACAGGCTCGACCTGCAGAATATGACCGGCTCCATGCGGGGATCGGGCGGAATTGCCGTGGAGAGTTACGAAGACGCTGTTTTCGCCTACGCCGACTTTCATGCCGTTGAAGGGCTCACGTTGACGGGCGTTGCCGCACAGGCCGATTCTGTTCTCAGGTTGACTCCCTCATGGAATGTCTCGGTAGCCGGTGCAGCCTGGTTTTCAGATAAGCAGCCTGTCGAGAACGGTTTTGAAACTTCCTTTGTTTTTCAGCTCTCTGACATCCCTCAGAACCCCGGTGACGGTTTTGCGTTTGTGATCCAGAACTCCGACATCTTCGCCCTGGGGGAAGCTTCTTACGGGATCGGCTACACCGATATACGGAACAGCGTTGCTGTTGAGTTCGACACCACCTTCCAGGGCTATTCCGGCGATGTGGGGGCTCAGCACATCGGTGTGCACACGCGAGGCACCGACGCCAACACGTCTCACGAGAGCGCTTCGATCGGACGAGTCGCTCCCGATGTCTTCCTCGCCGATGGCCTGCCTCATCTGGTCAGGGTCGAGTACTCGCCAGGAACACTGAACGTCTTTGTGGACGCCATGAATGTTCCCACATTGACCGTCTCCCTTGACCTTGCGGACACCTTACGCCTCGATGACGGAAAGGCATGGGTCGGGTTCACGGCATCGACCGAACCAGGATTCCGCGAAAACCACGACATCCTGTCCTGGACATTCGACGTCGCACAGTAGTCCCAAGCCATATCCCGACGCCGCACATAGCGGCACATATAGAGCGGCGTACCTGGGGTCTGTTGAGCGATGAAGGGCGCTAGATATTGCCGGATATGGGCGGGTGCTTGCTCCAGGCCTGTCTGTGGCTCTTTGCGTTGCGGCCGGTACACATTTCGGCACCGGCAATGTGGGGCGGCAGCGAATCGTCTTAGCCGAGGCAAGGAGTAGGAGTTTGGCGACCCAATTCACAGGAGAGTCAATGCGTAGCGTATTTCTCGTCTTGGCTCGTAAACCGCACCTATCGACACAAATGCGCTAGCCGAAGCTATGTCTTGGCCCACACGATCTCACCGTCAGCGTCTCGTTCGGCCGTTCTCCCTAGGCCAGCAGCAGCCGCGACGCGCTCTGATGCGACATGGTCGGGTTGGTTATGGGCTGTGAGGGAGCCGAGGCCGACCTGCCTGAGCCAACGACACATTTCTACGGCGGCCTCGCTGGCGAAGCCGCGGCGTTGCCAGTCGGTGCCCACCACCCATGCCACGTCAGCAGTGTCCCGGGTCACCGCCGCCTGTACGAACCCAATCGGACGACCGGACGCCTTGAGCCGGAGAATCCAGTTATGCCACACCTCATCGTCTGCGGCAGGGCCTGCGAACTGGGATCGATAACGCGCTTGGAGATCTCGCAAACTCGGTGGCTCACCCCCGATGAACCCGTAGAGTTCCGGATCGGCGAGCACGTCCACCATTTCGTGTGCATCTGCGACCTGCAATGGGGCCAACATCAGGCGTCGGGTCTCGAGCTCCGGCGTGTTCGACGATCGCACCCGCCCACTATCCCACGCGCCCATATCTTGCAGCACATATGCGCTACCCAGAGGCAGCCTCACAGGGAGCGCAGCTGGATCGATTTCTGGGGGTGTTCGCCGCAGACCATCTCGGTTCGAGTCCCAAAAGGCCCACGGCTCCCTATCGTTCCTCGGAAGTTGCCTCACAACTCCGCAGCTGAGCGACAATGAGCGCGGCTGACCCGCACCATTGCTTGATATCGCGTCAGTCGTGTGCGCGGTGGAGCTGCCAGCTCCCATAGCCCAGCAAGACGACGGATGCCCAGTAGACGATTGTGTAGAACACGTCCGAGCCTTCCAGTCCGTCGAACCCGTCGAGGAGCCAGTCGATGAACCAGAAGATTCCTAAAGCTGCGTAGGCGGCTGCTAGCGCTTCGGCAATCCACGGATATAGCGAGTGCCACGGCGACTTTCCCCGTTGGTGGCGCAGGATCGCGATTAGCGCGCCTCCGGTGAGGATGAACTCCATCTCGGAAACCCCGTAGTCATCGAGAATCATCTCGCCCAGAAGCGCGTTGATCGCCAGGAATAGCACCGCCCCCAGGGCGATCATCTTCTCAGCGTTGTTCAAGCCGGAGGCGAGATCTGACATCGCCTTCTGCATTGCATTGCCCGCTGCCTGCTCCTTGGGCGCATCTGTACTCGACGCACCAACGTCATCGGTCATCCAGTTCCTCCTCACCTATGGAAGGCGAAGCCTACGTGAGCGGGTACTTCCAATGTCGAGAAGACCGGTCGGTGGTCAGAAGGCATCAACACTCGGCAAGCGATCAGCACATATCGGCGCATATAGAGCGGTACTCGTAGCATCGACAGAATGAGCGACCGCGTCGAATACACAGGTCATGTGCAAAAAGGCCAAGGGCTCGGAGCGGAGCGGATGGCCAACAGCGTCGTCGTCAGGCGAATCCAGCAGCAAGCGGGCCGGCACATATTGAACGGCGTCGATGGACTGACCGTGTAGGTTCCAATCCATGCCTTCGATACCTGACACCTACCGAACCCCACATGGTCTGAGCGACGATGTCCGTCAACTCGTGCTGGAGAAGAGCTCGGTGGCTCTGGGGACGATCAACCCAGATGGGTCACCTCATATGACCTTGCTGCTGTTCTCTCTTGATGACTCTGACCGGATGTACCTGCCAACACCACGGACCACCCGCAAGGTGAAGAACATCCTTGATCGTCCGGTGGTTACAGCACTTGTCACCATTGACGGGGGTTGGGCTTCATGTACGGGTCAGGCGCGAATCATTGAGGGTGCGGAGGCCGCCGACCTGAATCGGGGCGTTCGTGAGCGGTTGTTTACTGAGACTGGTCTTGCGACGATGGGTCGGTTCTTGGAAGCACACGAGGACACCACGATCGAGATAACTCCCACCAAGTGGTTGTCGTGGACTATGGATCCGATCTTTCCTTGGTTTGATGAGCAGGGAATCGATCTCGATGAGTTCGAGGGCGGCTGGATGAAAGAGCTCAGTACCGACGCTTAGGTACGTCGAACCAACCACCACACATATCGCCGCCGGTTATCCCTCGGTCGCGACGTCCCTCCTGAACGTCAGGCCGCGGAGGAACCAGCCCATCACGAAAGCCAGTGGTAGGAGGGACCAGCGGTGCTTCGTGAACAGGCTGAACGACTCTGCGACAGCCGCCGTTGGTTGGTGGCGGTCGTGTCTGTGGCTG
>Ga0255047_10000029_pt1 | contig 93135 bp, 77 predicted proteins | sample JV7_2_1_MG_FD_183640 | JGI IMG/M metagenome (GOLD analysis project Ga0255047, IMG submission 183640) | Seawater microbial communities from Jervis Inlet, British Columbia, Canada - JV7_2_1 | ecosystem: Environmental > Aquatic > Marine > Inlet | place: Canada: British Columbia | collected 2016-10-06
CTGCCCGCCGGTATTCACAGTATCCTGTTCAGTCTGTTTGCCTATTGTCTGATCGGTTTTTCACTGGTCGATGAACGACACAGCTACGCGTCCATCATTCAACAAATTGCGATTGAACTAAGCCTGCTGGCAGGATTCATTTATATTGGCCTGAAATGGAAAAACTTACTATTTCGTCTGACGCAGTCATTTTCTGCACTGTTAGGCATCAATATGGTTGTCAGTATTGTCGGCATCCTGGTCTACCATGCACTGATCGATGAATACGGTAGCGTCGGCGAAGGCGAACTTGACCGAAATGTATTAAATGCAGAGCTATTGATCGTATTCTGGAATTTGTCTGTCATGTCCATGGTGCTAAAACAGTCGCTCAATATTAATACCTTGTTAGCAGCTATGATATCGTTTATTTATTTCATTGTTTATCAGTTTCTGATTGTCTGGCTAGTATTATGAAAATATATATCCTCGGAATCTGTGGCACTTTCATGGCTGGTTTAGCCCTGCTCGCGCGCGAACTCGGATTCGAGGTCGCTGGCTCCGATGCCCGGGTTTACCCGCCCATGAGTACGCAGCTTGACGAGGCCGGTATTCGATTACACGATGGCTATGATGCCGAAGGTCTAATGGCAGATGTCGACCTATACGTTATCGGTAATGCAATCATGCGGGGCAACCCGCAGTTCGAGTATATTCTCGATAACAACCTGCCCTACCAGTCCGGACCTCAATGGCTCTATGAACAGGTGCTTAAGGACCGCCGGGTACTGGCCGTAGCCGGTACCCATGGTAAGACGACAGCCAGCAGTATGCTGACCTGGATATTGCACCAGAACGGACTCAATGCCGGCTATCTGATTGGGGGAATCGGCAGAAATTTTTCACAATCAGCCTGCCTCGGAGATGGCCCGTTCTTCGTGATTGAAGCCGACGAATACGACACCGCCCTTTTCGACAAGCGCTCCAAGTTTATCCACTATCATCCGCGCACACTGATATTAAATAATCTCGAATTTGATCACGCCGATATTTTTGACGACCTCGCCGCTATCCAGCGCCAGTTTCATCATCTGGTGCGCATGATGCCAGCCAGCGGATTGATTATTCACAACGGTGATAGCGCAGCGCTCAACGAGGTATTGTCGATGGGCTGCTGGAGCGAATGCCTGAGTTTTGCGGCTGAAAATAACGAGGTCGATTTCAGGCTCGACAAAAACAATCAGCTAACCGACAAACAGGAAGATAAACAGTATCAAATAGCATTGCAGCAAACTGGTAATTTCAATATGTTGAACGCGACCGCTGCCGCGCTTGCGGCCAGACACGCCGGTGTCCCATTGCAGGCATCGATCGAAGCACTGCAACAGTTTGGAGGCGTTAAAAGACGTCAGGAAGTGATTGCCGAGATCGGTGGTGTGCGCATTATCGATGACTTTGCGCACCACCCAACCGCGATCAAGCTCACCCTGAATGCTCTTAAGGCCAATACCGGTGGTCGTCTGTTCGCGGTAATCGAGATACGTTCAAATACGATGAAAATGGGATCACACGCATCGCAATTTGCCGAATCGCTTAACGCAGCCGATGTCGTATTGTTGTGCGAAGATAAAAATCTGCAATGGGATTTGCATGCAATGGCGCAATCTTCATCTACACTTGTAACCATTAAACAAAATATCGACCAGGTGATAGAAAATCTGGTACAGAATTCCAGAAAAGGAGATCAAATCGTAATGATGAGCAACGGAGACTTCGACAACATACAACAACGATTGATCGACGCCATGCAATCAAGACATCAGGAGTAGAATAGTTCTACTGCGGAAATTTATGACTGGTCAGAATTTCTCGTCTTTTCGTTAATCATGCATAGCTGTCCATCTCCATCCACAGAACAACCGACGCTACTGGCTTTGCCACACTTCGACACACACATCCGATAGATTCCCGGTATGACGACAAAATCAAAATCGACTAAGAAATCCGAACGCCCAAACAAGATCGGCAAATACGAGATCAAGCGTCGTATCGGCCGAGGTTCCATGGGTGTGGTATACGAAGCCTTCGATCCCTTCGTACAAAGAACCGTTGCTATCAAGGTGGCTCATTCACTGGAGGGCCAGGACCCTAAAATCACTCGTAAAGTGAACGAGGCATTTTTCTCCGAGGTTTACAGCGCTGGACGCATGCAGCATCCGTCCGTAGTCAGTGTTTACGATGCGGGCCAGGAAGATGACTACAACTATATAGTGATGGAATATGTCGATGGTGTTACCCTGCAGGAATATGTCACAGGTGGTAAAACCCTGTCACCCAATGAAGTGGTTGATGTCATCTATCAGTGTGCCAAAGGACTCGATTATGTACACCGGCAGGACGTAATTCACCGTGATCTTAAACCTGGTAATATCATGCTCAGTCACGATGGTGAAGTGAAAATTATGGATTTTAGTATTGCTCATATCGACATAGGTATGGAGCAGCATGACAACTATGTACTAGGTTCACCAATGTACATGCCTCCCGAACAGCTGTCGGAAGAGAAACGCCTGGTGGCTCAATCTGATATCTACTCGCTAGGCGCTTCGATGTATGCGTTGCTCGCCCGCAAAGCACCCTACAAAGCCGGCAATATTGATTCACTGATCTACAAGATTGGCAACCTGGACCCTGATCCGTTGCTAGAAATAGATCCCGATATTCCTGAACACGTCGTCAAGATAGTTACCAAGGCGATGCAAAAAATACTATACGACCGCTACGATACAGCGCAGGCGCTGGCCGAGGATCTCAGCCGTTCCTTCGGTCGCTTACGCCAGGTCGGCGAACGCATCGATGTGCAGGAAAAGTGGAAGACGCTGCGTTATTTGAATTTCTTTAAAGATTTTACCGACGATCAGATCACCGAAGTGGTCTACGCGAGTGACTGGAAGGATTACAAAAAAGGAGATGTGATCGTTAATGAAGGTGACAAGGAAACCTCATTTTTTATCCTCGCCAAAGGCGGCGTCGAAGTGCTGAAGAAAGACAAGATAGTTGGCTCTATGAAGCAGGGAGATTGTTTTGGTGAAATTGCTTTCATTACCAAACGGCCACGTGGCGCCACGATAGTTGCGCGTACGGAAGTAACCCTGATGAGTGTTAGCAATACCCTGATGGAACAGGCTTCACCCGATACCCAGATACAGTACTATCGAATCTTTCTCGAAAACCTGATTTCGAGATTATCTCAAACCACTGAAAAACTAGTCGAATCCAAAAATCTAAAATCGGCAGGATGAGCGTAGAAACAGTTATCATTGCGATGACCGGAGCCTCGGGTGCAGCCTACACGCTGCGCTTACTAGAATGTTGCCTACAGGCCAAAATACAGATCCAGTTTATCGCTTCACAGCCGGGACAAGTGGTGCTCGGTATGGAAACCGACTTGAAACTAACCGGTTCGCCGCAAAAAATGCGACAACAATTGGCCGACTATTTCAATTCAGATCCTTCCCTGATTAGCGTGTTTGCTAAAGATCAATGGACCGCACCAGTCGCGAGTGGTTCATCGGTAGCCGATGCGATGGTAGTCTGCCCCTGTACCATGGGGTCCCTGGCTTCGATCGCAGCTGGAACCGGTGAAAACCTGATTCATCGAGCCGCTGACGTGGTGATAAAGGAACAGAAAAAACTGATCCTGATTCCGCGTGAAACACCATTTTCCAGCATCCATCTCGAAAATATGCTGAAACTATCAAATTTGGGTGTGGTTATACTGCCACCTAATCCGGGGTTCTATCAGGGCGTAACCCGGGTCAGTGATCTGGTTGATTTCATTGTCTCCAGAATTCTCGATCACCTCGGCATCGACAATAACATTTCACCCCGATGGGGATAACCGGGTGCTCTTTATCACCTGGAAATAACACCGATCACTCACCCATGATTGAATTACCCCTATTCCCACTTAAAACAGTGTTGCTACCCGGTAACACACTCTCGCTAAAAGTTTTTGAAACACGCTATCTGGATATGATCGCCAATTGCATGCGTGAAGACTCGACCTTTGGCATTATTTTAATCTATAGGGGTGAAGAAACACTGAGCGATACCGATACCTACTCGATTGGCACCACGGCGAGGATTAGTGACTGGCAGGATCGCGCCGACGGCCTGCTAGGCGTCACTGCCCTCGGACTCGAACGTTTCGAAATTGTATCGACCCAAATTAAGGATAACGGCCTGACACTCGGCAAGGTCAAAATTCTGGAAGAGATCATAGAGGTGGATATCCCGGAGCAATTTTTTTACATGCAGGAATTACTCAACCACATTAGCGCCCAGGAGGGAAAATTACAGAACGAAAATCAGAGCTTTTCCGAAATGATGTACCAGTTGATATACCTACTGCCTCTCGAAACCAATCTCAAGCAAAGACTACTCGAAATCCCAAATTGCAGCGACCGTGCAGTCATACTACATGCGGAATTAATTCGCCTGGGTGTGATTCAATATGTCAACCCTGCCGAGGCGCAGGAAGGATAGCAGGGTTCCAATTTAACCGGGTGAAGACTAAACTGTCGTCCTGTTTCGAATTTATGGGAACCTGTGTCGATGAGAAATCTGTTCATAATTGGAATTATTTTCCTGCTGATTCCCTCAGCACAAGCGGCAGAGTTATCTGGTGTATTTGTGAAAGATCAGGTCACCGCCGAAAATGGCGAAACCCTGTTACTCAACGGCATCGGACTGCGTGAAAAATTTTGGATCGATATCTATGTCGGTTCGTTATACCTGGTTAACAAAACCGATAATGTTGCCGAAATTCTTTCCGTCCCGCATGCCAGCCGCATACAAATGGATTTTGTCTACAAGGAAGTCGCAAAAGAAAAATTGCTCAAAGCCTGGCGTGAAGGTTTTAGCAAAAACCAGAGCAAGCAAGCAATGGCCGCATTGAAGGATCGCATCGATCAGTTTTACAGTTATTTTGATAAGAATGTGGTTGCCAAAGACCAATATCTTCTCGATTACATCCCCGGTAAAGGCACGACCGTGACCAAAAATAACCAGGTACTGGGTCTGATTCCAGGCGAAGACTTCAAGAATGCGCTGCTCGAGATCTGGCTGGGAAATTTCCCTGCTGACAAGAAACTAAAGTTGGGCATGTTGGGACTGAAGTAGTCGAGCTGGTTCGTCCTTTGTGGTTTTCGCACACCAATACTTTTTTAGTTCTGGGGACACAGTACTTAGTTCTGGGGACACAGTACTCAATTATTTATTACGGATTTCACACACCAATCTTTCAGTATTTCATAGTTAAATTAGAGTAATAGGAACCGTCAGACTAAAGACCAGCAAAGGCTCGATCGGCGCATTCAATAGTCTGCTGAATCTGCGCATCGCTATGCGCCGAGCTAACAAATCCGGCTTCGAAAGCCGAAGGCGCAAGATACACACCCTGATTCAACATCGAATGGAAAAATTGCCTGAAGCGATCGACGTCGCACCGGGATACATCGGCAAAGCGACTCACGCGTTCCTGATCGGTAAAAAATAGCCCGAACATGGCGCCTACCCGGTTAGCACAGATCGATATATTTTTACTTTCAGCCGCCGCTAAAATTCCATCCGTTAAAACTTTTGTCCTACCATCAAGTTCATCATAAAAGCCGGGGCGCGATATAATTTCCAGATTTTTTAATCCAGCCGCCATCGCCACTGGATTGCCAGCCAGCGTACCGGCCTGATACACAGGACCCGTCGGCGCAATATGATTCATGATTTCCTGGTGCCCGCCAAATGCGCCAACAGGCATTCCGCCGCCAATGACCTTCCCGAGCGTGGTCAGATCTGGTTTGACTCCAAAACGTCCCTGGGCGCCAGTCAGGCCGACACGAAACCCTGTCATCACTTCATCGAAAATCAGTACAGTAGAAAACTCGTCGCAGCATTTGCGTAGCATTTCCAGAAATCCTTCTTCTGGCGGCACACAATTCATATTGCCGGCTACCGGTTCGACTATGACACAGGCGATCTGATCGCCAATCTCACCGAATACCTGTTCAACCTGATTACTGTTATTGTATTCCAGGGTAATGGTGAAATCTGCCAGGACATCCGGTACCCCGGGCGAACTGGGAATGCCCAGCGTCAATGCCCCCGATCCGGCCTTGACCAGTAGTGAGTCGGCATGACCGTGGTAGCAACCTTCGAACTTTATGATCCTGTCGCGACCGGTATAACCTCGAGCCAGTCGGATAGCGCTCATCGTAGCTTCGGTACCGGAACAGGTCATACGCACCTGGTCCATATGCGGCAATAACGAACAGATATTTTCTGCCAACTCGACTTCGAGTTCGGTTGGCGCGCCAAAACTAAGTCCTTTTTTTGCAACCGAACAGACTGCATCGATAATTTCCGGATTCGCATGACCACAGATCATCGGCCCCCAGGAACCGACATAATCAATATATGACTTTCCATCCGCATCGATTAAACAGGCACCTTCAGCATGGTCGATAAACACCGGTGTACCACCGACACCATTGAAAGCTCGTACCGGCGAATTTACACCGCCCGGAATTACTTTAATAGCGCGCTCGAATAAGGACTCAGATTTAGACATGATGGTTCCTGATTTTAAGCAAGGTCTGGTTGATACCGATCTTTTGACGCTGCATGGACAGGTCTCTTACTCATCTTCTTGCATCCAGTAAAAACGGTTTGGCTGGTACTGACCCATGCCATAGCGCGAGGCATGCCTGAGGCATTGCCAGCAGTAACTTTGCGCCTCGTGGCAGGCGCTCAACCAATCCAGCCCCTGTGCCCGCAATGCTGCCAGACTGGCTGACAGAGTACAACCGGCACCATAAAATTCCCGCGTCAATCGTGGCCATTCGAACTGTTCGATAATACGATAATTGTGATACAGCGTATTGATGATAGTTTCACCGACATCTCTGCGGCCACTGAGTAACACATGATCACAACCCTTGTCCATCAGTCCATTCACCATCGCGGCGGGATTGTCAGCTTCGGGTAATAACATGCCAGCCTCTTCCTTGCTTAAGGTCATTATGCTGGCATCGGAGACCAGTAGTTCACGAATCACATCGATTACATCGTTCTCGGCGAGCTCCATGCCATTGCTACTTAATATCATCGGATCGTAAACCACCGGAATATCGGCATAGTCCTGTAAAATTTCATGGATTACCTCGACACCCTCGTCACTACCGACCAGGCCAACTTTTATTGCGTCTACCTGGGTATCTTCGAGTACAGCACGCGCACTTTGCACTATGATATCGGCGTCGATCGGGATCAGGCTCGACACCATTTGTGAATCCTGCACGCTCAGGCTGGTGACGACGCTAAAGCCACGGCAAGCCTGGCTGCTAATCGCTTCAATATCAGCCATTACTCCGGTTGCACCGCTGGAGTCATGCACGTTAAAGCTGAGAACAACCGGAAGTTTTTTAGAATCTATTTGATCGGGCACCAGGGCAATCTTCCAGAAAAGGCGCGCAGTATAACTGTTATTGATAGCGCCGCAAACCTCCGATAACTCACGGCTTTTTCACAACCCGTTATCACATTATTTCCTGACCGGTTAAGCCGGACTATGCCAGTTTGAATGAAAACTCGGATCGGCGCGCCGCCAACATAATCAGCAATAGTACCGGTATGCCCATCAACGCGGTCAAGAGGAAAAAATTTGAATATCCGATAGCATCTACCATGGTACCGGAATACCCCCCCAGAAGCTTGGGCAACAGGGTCATCAACGAACTGAAGATTGCGTATTGCGTCGCAGTGAACGAAATATTGGTCAGGCTCGATAAAAATGCGATAAACGCGGCACTGGCCAGACCAGCCGATAAATTATCTGCCGATATTACGATATAAAGCCAGGCGATGTCATAGCCAACCGATGCGAGTATCATAAACAGTAAATTAGTCGCTGCAGACAACAGGGCGCCTAAGAACAATATTCGCATCACGCCAAACCGCATCGATAACAGGCCACCGACCAACCCGCCGACTATGGTCATTAGCACACCAAAAATCCACACAGCCTTGCCAATCTCAGCCTTGCTGTATCCAAGGTCGTAGTAAAACACGTTGGATATCACGCCGAGTACGATGTCAGAAATACGATAAAGACCAACCAGTGCTAATAATAACCAGGCAAGCGTCAATCCATAACGGGCAAAATAATCGCGCACCGGCATCAGATAGCTGCGCTCCACCATCTGTCCAGGTACAACCCGGGTTTTGACCAAAACGACTACCAGGGTCCAGGCTATGGCAATCGCAGCCACCAGGCGTAAACACTCGACCAAAAACCCGGCCAGATTACTATTGCCCAGGAAGTCGGCCAGAGCGACCTTGGCCGAGCTGGCAATATCGCTGCTAAAATAGAAACAGCTCACAAAACCCGTCATTGCCAGGACAAACATCATCAAAAAACGACCATGATCAGCACTGCTTTCGATCAGGGAATCTGCCGAGCGACTGTCCGGTTCCTTGATCTTTAATGTCGTAACTATTCCCACCAGCATGAATATTGCCATCGCCCCGTAGGTATACTGCCATGCCTGGTAAACATAGACCTCACTAGAAGAACCAAACCAGGTGGCTAAGAATAATGATCCCGCACCCGCAACCAGCATCGCACTGCGATAGCCAACGATATAAGTCGCAGACATCAAGGCCTGTAGCTTGATATCGGCCGATTCAATGCGATAGGCATCGATCACTATGTCCTGTGTGGCTGATGAAAAGCCGAGAAGAATGGCGGCCAGCGCCATCATCGTCAGTCCACTGCTACCAGCCTGTGGATTGATCGATGCCATTAAAAGAATCGCGCCAATGATCGACAGTTGCGCGACCAACATCCAGGCTCGGCGTCTTCCCAGCACCCGGGTCAACCCCGGTAACGGCAATTGGTCGATCAAGGGCGCCCAGACAAATTTAAACGAATAACCCAGTGCCGCCCAGCTAAAAAAAGTCACCGCAGAGCGTTCTACGCCTGCTTCACGCAACCACAGACTCAACGAGGAAAAAATCAGTAGCAATGGGATCCCGGCCGAGAAACCGAGAAACAGCATGGTAATCACGCGTGGGTGGGTAAACGCCCTTGCGGTCTCCAGCCAGCCGGGCTGTTGCGGTTCAATCATTGAACTGTAATCGAAAAGTCATAATCCAGAATTAGTGGTGCATGATCTGAAAATCGTTCCTGCCTGAATATCGAGGCCTTCTGAATACTATTCCTCAGGCCCGGTGTCACTATTTGATAATCGATGCGCCAACCCACATTATTAGCCCAGGACTGCCCTCGATTCGACCACCAGGTATATTGTTCTTGACGTTGATCGACCTGTCGAAAGCCGTCAACAAACCCGACCCGATCAAATAGATCACTCAGCCAGGCTCTTTCCTCGGGCAAGAATCCGGAATTTTTCTGATTCGATCGCCAGTTTTTCAAATCAATATTCTGGTGCGCTATATTCCAGTCCCCGCAGATGATAAATTCCCTGCGTTTGCGCCGTAACGCCTGCAAATGCAGCATAAAGCCTTGCATAAATCGAAGCTTCGATTCCTGTCGATGAACGCCCGAAGAACCCGACGGGGCGTATAGCGAAATGACCGACAAATTTTTATATCGATATTCGAGATATCGACCTTCGTTGTCGAATTCAGACTCGCCGTACCCCCGGATAACCTGTAACGGCTTGTGCAAACTGTAGATTGCTGTACCGCTATAGCCTTTTTTCAACGCGTCAAAATAATGACATTGGTATAACTCGGGATGGAACACTGGATCCTGTAACTGATCGACCTGCGCCCTGGTTTCCTGGACGCAGACAAAATCAGCCTCCTGCTTGGCGAGCCAGTCAAAAAACCCTTTGCGCGCAGCCGAGCGTATACCATTGGTATTGATAGATATTACTCGCAAAACATTAAACCGCTATGATTCAGAAAAACAGACGCTATGATACATGATATGCAAGCCTACCAATCTCAATTTCTCGACTACTGCCTGCAAAGAGGTGTTCTCAAATTCGGTGAATTTACCCTGAAATCGGGGCGTGTGAGCCCTTACTTTTTCAACGCCGGATTATTTAACACCGGCGCCGACCTGGCAGCCCTGGGAAATTTTTATGCAGCGGCTATCCAGCAAGCTGGGGTTGAGTTCGACCTGCTGTTTGGTCCGGCCTACAAGGGCATCCCGCTCGCGGCGATAACCGCCAGCTCGCTATATCAACATCATGCGCGTGATATCCCCTATGCGTTCGATCGAAAAGAGGTTAAAGATCATGGCGAGGGCGGCCAAACAGTTGGTTCGCTAATTCAGGGCAGGGTAATGATCATTGACGATGTCATTACCGCCGGTACTGCAATTCGTCAGTCGATGCAATTAATCGAAACGCTTGGTGCCAGGGTTAGCGCGGTTACAATTGCACTCGATCGACAGGAAAAGGGACAGGGCGAGTTGTCGGCAATACAGGAGTTAGAACAACTCGGCGTTCAGATAATTACGATTATTCGACTCGACGATATTATCCAACATCTAAAAAATACTGGCCAGTTATCACAGTTGGAGGCCGTGCATAGCTACCGCGAGCGCTACGGCATCGACTGAACTATAATCTTCAGAACAGGTCTATTTCTGGGCCTCGCTAACCGCCGCAATGGCCGGGATTATCCATGAAACGACTACTGCTGATAGGTTGCCTGCTGACATCCATACCCGTTTATGCTGCTGAAAAAATTACTGTTATGAGTAATGGGCAGCAAACCGCTGTATTGGAACTATATACTTCCGAGGGTTGCAGTAGCTGCCCTTCAGCCGATCGATGGCTAGCAGCATTGGTCGATGTGCCAGAAGATGAGCTCGACGTACTGGCGCTGGCGTTTCACGTTGATTACTGGGATTACCTTGGTTGGAAAGATCGATTTGGCAGTCCGAAGTACACCAGCAGGCAGAGATATCTGGGCAGAATTAACAGCCAGAGAACAATTTACACACCCGAGTTTTTTGTCGATGGCGTTGAGGCGCGCGGCACCAGGAATGTACTGGATAAAATTCGCTCCGCCAATAATCAAGCGGCTGCGATTCAACTCAAGTTGTCAATTTCAAAATTTTCCGACTCTTTGCAGATTGAATTGATATCAGTCACTTCGATCGCAGTCGATCAACCCCTCCTACACCGTTATTTTGTCTATGAAAATGAACTCATGAGCGACGTAACCAGGGGCGAAAATTCAGGTGAACGCCTGTTCCACCAGCAGGTGGTGCGATATATGAGCCCCGAGCTGGATCTTGAAAAAAGTAACCGCCATAAAATAAATATCGATCCGGAATGGCGCCTCGATAATATCGGCGTTGCGGCACTGGTGACAGCGCCGGGTGCCAGGGATTATCTTCAGGTAGTTCATTCATCAATTGCCGCATTGTTGGATCAGTGAAGCTTTGCGCCTGACAAACGGGCTAACAAGCGATGGAAAATAGTCAAATATAATCTATTATTAGTGAGAGATTATTAAAGTGTGCCGATGTGGATCATAAGGGATCATCAGGTGCCGGGACTAGAAAGTTTTACACTGAACCATGAACCATCAAGATGCCCATCCTGATTTAACCTTTCCAAGGGTTTTACTCTGCCTGGTCCTGCTGGGCATGTGTACCACTGCGAGTGCAGCAAAACTGTACAAATGGGTCGATGAAAACGGTGAAATTCGCTATAGCGACCGCATGCCACAGAGCCAGGCAAAGCGGGAGCATCAAACCCTGAATTCACAGGGCATAGTGGTTACTACTAAAAAGGCCGCTAAAACGGCAGAGGAAATACAGGCACTGAAAGATGCCGAAAAAGCATTACAGACAAAGCAGGAAATTGAAAAAATAGAAAAAGAGGCACAGGGTAAACTCGACCGGGTTCTTCTGCTAACCTTCAGTTCAGAAAAAGAATTGAGCCGGGCCAGAGATGATCGAATTGAAGTTCTCGACTCGGTAATCCGATTGATCTATAAAAGCATTGCTACCGCGCAGGACAGGCTGTTGCGACTGGAAGGAGACGCCAAGCGGCTATACACCTCCAAGGGGAGAGAAGTGCCCGGCGGACTGGCGCAAAATATCGAAGAATCGGTGCGCAAAATTGATAATCGCGAAAAACAACTTCAGGTCAAACTCGAGGAAAAATACAAAATTCAGGGGCAATTCGAGATCGATATAGCCCGATTCCGATTATTGCATAGCGAATAAAAGTGATCCTCCCGGCTCAGCCCTGAGCACGAGATTCAATACCATCAAGCTTTGATCAGCGTTCCCACGCCAGTGTCGGTGAGTAATTCGAGTAAAACCGAATGCCTGACCCGACCATCGATAATCTGACTGGTTTTAACCCCCGATTTGACGGCATCGAGTGCGCAGGTCACCTTCGGCAGCATGCCGCCATGAATAATACCCTGCTTGATCAGCCGATCAGTTTCTCTGGCAGTAATTCCGGTTAACAGTTTACCCTCGGTATCAAGTACTCCCTGGGTATTAGTCAACAGTAACAGTTTTTCTGCGCCGAGCACGGAGGCGAGTTTTGCAGCGACCAGATCGGCATTAATGTTGTAAGAGGTGCCATCCCTGCCGACACCGATTGGCGCAATGACTGGAATAAAATCGTCGTCGTCGAGCATTTTCACTACAGCGGGATCAATCGAATCAACTTCCCCCACCTGTCCGAGGTCCGGACTTTCAGCATCGGCTCCGGTCAACTTCAATTTTCGCGCATTGATAAGCCCCCCATCCTTGCCGGTCAAACCGACCGCCCTGCCCCCATGGGCATTGATCAGTGATACTATTTGTTTGTTGACCAGGCCCCCCAGAACCATTTCGACTACATCCATGGTCTCGTGATCAGTTACCCGCATGCCTTCAATAAATTCGCTTTTCTTACCAATTTGCTCAAGTAGCTTACCAATTTGCGGGCCTCCACCGTGGACAATAACCGGGTTCACCCCCACCTGCTTTAGCAGCACGATGTCCTGTGCAAAGCTGCTTTTCAGTAGTTCATCGACCATTGCGTTACCACCAAATTTAATCACAACGGTTTTCTGATCGAGCGCCTGGATATAAGGGAGGGCTTCAATCAGAATTTCGGCAACGCTGCTCTTTTTTACTGTCATTTAATTAAACCTTTTGAATTTCGATACCAGATCGCCGAAGGTGGCCATTGATTAACCGGGGGCATTATAGTGCTCGGCGACCAGATCGATCAGTTGTTTCGCGATTTCATTTTTATCATTTAAAGTTAACAACTGCTGCCCGTCCGGCCAGATTACGATCAATTCGTTGGTATCAGTTTCAAACCCTGTTTGCTCGGCGTCCACCAGGTTTGCTGCAATCATATCCAGATTTTTACGCTGCAATTTATCTCGCGCATGTTGTTCTACTTTTTCAGTTTCCGCTGCAAATCCGAGTGTAAAGGGCCCGTTTTTTAACCCGGTTACTTCGCTGACAATATCCGGATTAGGGATTAATTCAAGTTTCATTTTTTGCCTGCTTTTTTTTATTTTTTGCGCCGCTACCTGTTCCACTCGATAATCGGAAACAGCAGCGCATGCAATGAAAATATCGACCTGCGCCACCCTGTCGATAACAGCATCACGCATCTCTATTGCGCTGGACACCGATATGCGTTCAACCCCGGGCGGTTCGTTTAGATTAACAGGGCCGCTTACCAGGGTAACCCCGGCACCTGCCTGCTGGGCCGCCCGCGCGAGTGCAAATCCCATTCTGCCAGTACTGCGGTTGCTGATATAACGCACCGGGTCGATGGATTCCCGCGTTGGTCCGGCCGTGATCAGGACTTTCCTGCCACTCAGTTTTCCGGGCCCCAGGGATTCGACAATGCGATCGAAAATCGCCGTCGGCTCCAGCATTCGACCCGGGCCGAAATCACCACAGGCCTGCTCGCCATCGTCGGGACCCCAGACCAGTACATCTCGCGTGGTGAGTTGCTTTATATTGTCCTGCGTCGCCTGGTTGGCATACATTTGCTGGTTCATCGCCGGTGCTATAGCCACCGGCTGTTTACTCGCCAGGCACAGGGTAAGCAACAGATTATCGGAATAACCGTCGCGCATCTTGGCGATAAAATCAGCCGAGGCCGGGGCGACAATCATCAGGTCGGCCCAGCGCGCCAGTTCGATATGATCCATCGCCGAATCTGCTTCGGCATCAAAAATATCAGTATAAACGCGGTGGCCACTCAGTGCCTGATAAGTCAGGGGCTGGACAAACTCAGTGGCCGCCCTGGTCATCACCACACGCACTTCGGCACCCGATTTGATTATCAGTCGAACCAGCTCGGCCGATTTGTAGGCGGCAATACCACCGGTCACGCCGAGCAGAATTTTTTTCTTGAGCATTGCTTCCATATGGTCTATTTTAGCGCAAGTGGATATAATCTGAATCATCGGGTTCATGGTGGCATGTTGCACTAGCCCGAAACCCACGGATTCAGAATAACGTAAAGGATTACAAATGGCGATTACCGATTGGCCTGGCGAAGAAAGGCCGCGTGAAAAACTACTGCTGAAAGGCGCCCCCTCCCTCTCCGATGCTGAATTGCTGGCGATATTTCTGCGTACCGGCCTACCGGGTATCTCGGCCGTCGATCTGGCCCGGAACCTACTCACCAGTTTTGGTTCATTGCGTGAATTATTAACCGCGTCGCGGGAAGAATTCTGCCGGCACAAGGGACTCGGACACGCAAAGTACACCCAGCTACAGGCCGTTCTGGAGATGTCCAGGCGACACTATGCTGAATCGTTAAAACGCAACGATTGCCTGACCAGCCCCACCGACACCACGGCCTACCTGCATCGTCAGTTGCGTGATCGCCAACACGAAGTGTTTGCCTGTGTGATGCTCGACAATCGCAACCGCGTGATTGCTTTTCGCGAATTGTTCCGCGGCACGATCGACGGTGCCAGCGTCTATCCGAGAGAGGTCGTTAAACAGGCACTAGCCGATAACGCGGCCGCAGTCATCCTTGCACATAATCATCCTTCGGGAATTGCCGAACCAAGTCAGGCGGACATCCAGATTACCGAGCGCCTGAAGAAGTCCCTGGCGCTGGTCGATATTCGTGTTCTCGATCATGTCATTATCGGCGATGAAACCACCTGTTTTTCAGAGCGGGGGCTGATTTAGCGCATCAAGGAGTCTGACCCCTTGATTATTCAAGCAGTTTCGTCACCTGAATGTGTTATTCGATATTCTGAATCTGCTCGCGCATCTGTTCGATCAACACTTTCAAATCGACCGACCATTGCGTGGTTTGACTATCCTGCGACTTTGAGCCGAGCGTATTGACCTCGCGATTGAGTTCCTGCATCAGAAAATCGAGACGCCTGCCTACGGCCTCCTTGCGCTTCAAAACCTTCCCAACCTCTTTAATATGGGTATCGATGCGGTCCAGTTCTTCGTCGACATCGAGTTTTTGAGCCAGTATTACAAGTTCCTGTTCGAGCCGATTATTACCTGCGCCCTCACTCCATGTTTTCAATTTATCGTTCAAATTGCTTTCCCACTTTTCGCGCATCGCCGACATCATCGTCGGTCGGTGTGCCCTCAATTGTTCCACAATATCGTCAATCTGCTGGCAACGTGAGCTGATCATTTGTTGCAGTGCCTTACCCTCGGTTTTGCGGGATTTGACTAGTTGCTTTAGCGCGTTTTCAAGACTTGAGAGTGCCAGTGAGACCAGCGGTGACAGGTCGTTTTCACTCTCGGCAATAACACCCGGCCAACTGAGAATCTCTGCCACCGATAGCTTTTTACCCTCGTGCACGATACTCAGTACCTCCTGCTCTACCTGGCGCAACCTGTGCAATATTTCCTCGTTGAGCCTGACCTCGCCCTCATTGGCCTGATTCAGTTTATAACGTAAGCCAAGGTCAATCTTACCGCGTTTTAAATATTGAGATATCAGCTTCCGAATTTCAGGTTCCAGCGTCTTAAAATCCTCAGGGAGTTTCAGTCCTGGCTCAAGGTAACGATGATTGACCGAGCGAAGCTCCCAGGTCAACGTGCCGGCATCGCATGTCTCCTGTACCCGGGCAAATGCAGTCATACTCTTTAGCACGATATTATCTCACTGGTTAGATTGCCGGAATCATAGCCTATTTAGTCCTGGCATGCATAAACTGCCAAATACTCTAGAGTACTCCGAGCTATAACCACTGACGGCAGCAACAATGATCAGTATAATCCCGACTCTTTTACCAGAGACCTATTCATGAGACCCAGTGGCAGAGCAAATGATGAATTACGCCCGATTAAACTGACCCGGAATTACACCAAACATGCCGAGGGTTCGGTGTTGATCGAATGTGGCGATACCCACGTTATTTGTAATGCTACGGTGGAAAATTCAGTGCCTGGTTTTTTACGGGGTAAGGGCAAGGGCTGGGTGACCGCAGAATATGGCATGCTGCCCCGTTCTACCGGTAGCCGCATGCGTCGCGAGTCGAGCGCGGGAAAACAGGGTGGTCGCACCATGGAAATTCAGCGTTTGATCGGGCGTGCCCTACGTGCCTCACTCGATACCGAAATTCTCGGCGAGAGAACCATCACCATCGATTGTGATGTGATTCAGGCCGATGGTGGCACGCGAACTGCTTCCATTTCCGGCGCATGGGTCGCCTTATCCGATGCAATTCAGGCGCTGATAGAGAAAGGCGAATTGAAACAATCTCCGATCGAGTGCCAGATCGCTGCTATATCGGTCGGTATCTATGAAGGTCAGGCTGTACTGGACCTGGACTATACCGAGGACAGTAGTGCGAATACCGATATGAATGTTGTGATGAATAGTAGGGGCGGATTTATCGAGGTACAGGGCACTGCCGAGGGAGAATCATTTTCCGAGGACGAGTTGAATAAAATGCTGGCCCTGGCACGAAAAGGTACGCAAGAGATATTTGCATTACAGACACAGGCATGAAAAAACTGGTACTCGCCTCCGGCAATTCAGGTAAGCTAAGAGAGCTCTCGGCGTTACTGGATAAATCGCAGTATACGGTAATTCCCCAGTCCGAATTTAACCTGCCGGATGTTGCCGAAACCGGCACTACCTTTGTCGAAAATGCAATCATCAAAGCCCGCCATGCCGCAGAGTATACCGGCCATGCTGCGCTGGCGGACGATTCAGGCATCGTCGTCGATGCCTTAAACGGCGAACCGGGGGTGAACAGCGCACGATTCTCCGGTAGTCATGCCAGTGACGAGTCGAACAACGCCCTGCTGGTAGAAAAGTTAGGCTCGGTTCCCGAAGCCCAACGTAGCGCACGCTATCAGGCAGTTATCGTCTATATGCGAAATGCGGCTGACCCGTCACCGATTATTTGTGAAGGTAGTTGGGAGGGTATTATTATACTTGAAGCCAAAGGTAGTGGAGGGTTTGGTTACGACCCCTATTTTTACCTGCCCGATTATGGTTGCACCAGCGCCGAACTCAGTGCCGACGAAAAAAACAGAGTCAGTCACCGTGGCCAGGCATTAAGACTGTTACTGGAAAAACTCCCCCGCTGATGATACGGCAAAATCCACCGCTGGGCCTTTATATTCACCTGCCCTGGTGCGAAAAAAAATGCCCCTATTGCGATTTCAATTCGCATCAGGCGGATCAGGTACCCGAGAGCGACTACATCAAGGCGTTATTGAGCGATCTGGAACAGGATCTGCCGTTAATCTGGGGTCGCCCGGTGGAAACAGTATTCATCGGTGGCGGCACACCCTCACTGTTTTCCGGTGATGCAATCGAGCGGCTTATTTCGGGATTAAGGGCCCTGTTGAACCTGTCCCCGGGCGCCGAAATCACACTCGAAGCAAATCCGGGTAGTGCAGATATTGCACACTTTCGAGCTTATCGAGAATCGGGTGTCAATCGCCTTTCAATCGGTGTACAGAGTTTTAACGATGATCACTTGCGCCTGTTAGGTCGCGTGCACGACAAAGGTCTTGCCCTGCGGGCGTTTGAAACCGCACGACTGGCCGGATTCGAAAATATTAATCTCGATTTAATGTACGGATTACCCACTCAAACCCTGCAACAGGCGGTGGACGACCTGCAACATGCCATATCACTGGCACCAGAACACATTTCACATTACCAACTCACCATTGAGCCGAATACTTTTTTCCATCATCAGCCTCCCACGCAGATGCCGGATGATGAACTGGCCTGGGAACAGCAACAGGAATGCCAGGGATTGTTGACGAGTGCAGGGTACCGCCAATACGAAATATCGGCATATAGCACTGATTCCTATCAGTGTCGCCACAATTTGAACTACTGGCGCTTCGGTGACTACCTCGGCATCGGCGCCGGTGCGCATGGCAAGATCACACTGGTTGGTGAAAACAAGGTCTTGCGGCGAGTGCGTCAACGCCAACCCGCTGCCTACCTGGCATCGCAGGGGCGAAAATCGATTAGTAAAGAGACGGTATTGACCGATTCTGACCTTGTCTTCGAATTTATGCTCAATGCATTGCGACTCAGTACCGGATTCGAAGTCGATTTATTTGTTTCTTCTACCGGAATATCCTTCAGCGAGCTAATGCCTGCGATACACAAGGCCGTCCAGTTGGACTTAATTCACTTCGATCCGGGTCATCTATGTCCTACCGAGCGCGGTTTTCAATATCACAATGACCTCCAATCCTTATTCCTGGACCTGAATATTGGCAAAAATCAACCTTTTTTTAGCTCTGAAGCAAGAATTATACACAGCTAAAATAAGTTCATGGATTTTGTCAACTAGTTTTCAAAAAAAATTTGAGGTTTTTCTTCATTTTGCATAACTAACTGATTTTAAACTACTTTAATTGATTGATCAAAAAATAACAAATCTAACAAAACCCTAATGTTTATCTGCCCCCTGGCAATTTCTGACTGCTTTATCCACAGAGTTGTCCACAGGAACTGTGGATAAGCGCAAAGCTAATAATCGGCTCAATGTTTTACGAATAACTAGTCAGGTTTCACTTTAACAAAAGCACCTAACTAACCATTAGAATTTACTAATACTGGACAGCGTTGAGGAAACTTTACTGGTCGTAAATTTTAAGTTCCAGGGTAAAATACCGGAACCTTGACCCCGGGCTTCGTTGCCTTCGTGCAATATCCGGGTCAGGCCCCACCACTACCAAAAAATCACTTGCACTTTTGGGTATAAAAGGTCAGAATTCGCGCCCTTAAAACGCATCAAGGCATCAGGGCAGGACATGAAGCAAGATATTCACCCCGAGTACAGAGAAGTCGTATTTCAGGATATTGCCTCCGAGTTCGCAATCCTGACTCGTTCTACCGTACCGACCCGCGAAACCATCAAATGGGAAGACGGTAAAGAATATCCGTTATTGAAACTGGAAATTTCGAGCCAGTCGCACCCGTTTTACACCGGTAAGCAGCATATTCTGCAAACCGCCAAACAGATTGATAAGTTTCGCCAGCGTTACGGCAAATAATCAATATCAGTTTCCGCAAAGGGTGCACGACGCACCCTTTTTTTTGCGCCGGTGAAAATTCCGCTTATCGTTGGCATTCATCCCGATTACAATAGAGAAATGATCGGGCGTTTTTTCAAATACCTGCTGCTAATACCTCCGCTGGCTTTGTCCAGCTGTGCAACCAACCCGGTTAGCGGAGATCGGGAATTTGTCACCGTGAGTGAACCCCAGGAAATTGATCAGGGTCGACAATTTCACCAGACTATTATTAAACAGTACGGTGTCTACGATGACCCCGACTTGCAATCCTATGTCGAGACAATTGGGCAGCAACTCGCAGCCAATAGCCACCGCGCCCATCTCCAATTCCATTTCACCATTCTCGATTCACCGGATATCAATGCCTTTGCATTGCCCGGCGGTTACATTTATATCACGCGTGGCATTATGGCTTACCTCGGAAACGAGGCCGAGCTGGCCGGTGTTCTGGGACACGAAATAGGTCACGTCACGGCCCGTCATTCGGTACGCCAGCAATCAGGGCAGTTCGCTTCTGGTTTGCTCAATATATTAATTTCCGCCACTACTGGTAGCAGCACGCTTGCGCAACTGGGGAGTCAACTGAGTACCGGTATTATACGAGGTTATGGCCGCAAACATGAACTCGAAGCCGATCGCCTCGGTGCCGAGTATTTGCATAAATCGGCTTATAACCCGGAATCGATGCTCGACGTAATCGGAGTCCTGAAGGATCAGGAATTGTATGAAACAGCATTGGCAAAGAAACAAAATCGACAGCCAAGAATTTATCATGGCGTTTTCTCTACGCACCCAAAAAATGACGACCGTCTCAAGACTGTGGTACGTGCTGCAAAAAATCTGCCCCCCGTGCAATACCGGGGAGACAATCAGGCTGCCTACTTAAATTCGATTGACGGTATGACCTGGGGGCAAAATACCGATCAGGGCGTAGTATTGCGAGGGCGTTTCTTGCACGCAGAACTGGGCATCTCCCTACAATTTCCGGTTAACTGGTTAATTAGAAATAATCCGACAAGATTATTGGCCAGTGATCCTGAAACCGGAGCATTGACACAGGTCAGCCTGAAAACGCTGGCGAAAAACGAAACCAGCGCCGCGATGCTTAAACGCCTGACCAAAGACAGTGAACTGGCGGTCGAGCAAACGGCTTATGGCGCCACCGCTCGTACCGAAGCCAATATCGAGGGGGAAAGCCAACCCGCGCGAGTCAGCGCAATCAAACTCGACGAGAAGCAGGTATTGTTTATCGCCGGGACCAGTGCCGGGGAGCACTTTGCCACAACAAACCTGCAATTGCTGGCAATTAACGCCAGCTTCACCCGACTCAGTGAGGAGCAGGTTATGAATATAAAATTTCCGGTGTTAAAAATTATCGAAACTGAGTCAGGCGACAGTTTCACTTCGCTGGCGACTGGCAGCGCGATTAACCACGAAGCCGAAGATATATTGCGCCTGCTCAATCGCGCCTTTCCCGATGGCACGATTGTTACATCACAAAAACTTAAGGTTATCGAGCTCGCCAATTAAGGGCAGCTGTAATCACAATCGATTTTAATATAATCAATTATAATCAAGTTTTGTGCCATATTGAGACTAGGAGGTATATATAGTGTCGTATTACCCAATCATTCGTAAACGCCGCATGCGTCGGGACGAATTTTCACGCCGACTGATGCGCGAAAACAGCCTTTCAGCAAACGATTTCATTTACCCGGTGTTTGTGCTCGAAGGATCGCAGCAACGTGAAGCCGTCGATTCCATGCCCGGGATCGATCGTCTCAGTATTGACCTGTTGGTGGAAGATGCAGTGTCAGTCCACGATCTGGGTATCCCGGCGATGGTACTGTTTCCAGTGACGCCGCCAGCCGCGAAAAGTGACGATGCGGCTGAATCCTGGAATCCCGAGGGCCTGGTACAACGCGCGATTCGCGCAATCAAACAATCCACTCCTGACCTTGGCATTATTACCGATGTTGCCCTGGATCCTTACACCAGCCACGGTCAGGACGGCCTGCTGGACGACGAGGGCTATGTCACCAATGACAAAACAGTCGCGGTACTGGTAAAGCAGGCTTTATCGCACGCCGAAGCCGGTGCCGACGTGGTTGCACCCTCGGACATGATGGATGGACGCATTGGCGCGATCCGCCAGGCCCTGGAAAGCAATGGGCATGTGAATACGCGAATTCTGGCTTATGCGGCTAAATACGCGTCGAGCTTTTACGGCCCGTTTCGTGACGCGGTAGGGTCGGCTGCAAACCTGGGTAGCGGCAACAAGTATTCCTACCAGATGGATCCGGCCAATAGCAACGAGGCATTGCACGAGGTCGCACTGGATATCGATGAAGGCGCCGATATGGTGATGATAAAGCCCGCACTACCTTATCTGGATATTGTCTCGCGTGTGAGCCAGGAAATGCAATTTCCAACTTTCGTATACCAGGTCAGTGGCGAATACGCGATGCTAAAAGCCGCCGCGCAAAACGGCTGGATTGATGAAAAATCCTGCGTACTCGAAGCCCTGTTATCGATGAAACGAGCCGGCGCGGATGGCATTCTGACCTACTATGCAAAGACCGCGGCACAATGGTTGCAGGAACAGTAGTTGGCCGAGCATCCCGTTAACAATGATCGATATGCGGTAGTCGGCAACCCGGTCGCGCATAGCCTGTCACCGCAGATTCATGATTCATTTGCCGAGCAAATGCAGCAGCAAATGAGCTATGAAGCAATCGAACTCGCAATCGATGATTTTCCAGTAGAAATTCTAGAACTACAGCGACAGGGCCTGAAGGGCCTGAATGTCACAGTTCCTTTCAAACAGCAGGCATGGAAAATTTGCTCGCATAGAAGCCCACGCGCCGAACAGGCCGGCGCGGTAAATACCCTGTCATTCATGGATAACGGTGATATTTGCGGCGACAATACAGACGGTACAGGACTCACACGTGACCTGCAGGATAATCACCAGGTCTTTATCCAGAACCGAAAAATTTTAATCCTGGGTGCTGGTGGTGCGGTACGTGGCGTGTTAGCACCGCTGTTAGCGCTCGAACCCGAAAGTATCCTGATCGCCAATCGAACACTCAATAAAGCCGAAAAACTGGCGGCAGAATTCAGTGCAATTGGAACGATAAGCACCTGTGCTTACGATGATCTCGGTGCCGAAAAATTCGACCTGGTAATTAATGCGACTGCCGCCGGGCTCAGTAACCAGGTCCCACCCGTTAACGAAGAGGTAATCGGTAACAGTACTATTTGCTACGACCTGATGTATCAACTCGAAGGTCCGACCGCATTTGTTGCCTGGGCCCGAAACCAGTGTGCGGCGGGAGCAATCGATGGACTCGGCATGCTAGTTGAACAGGCGGCAGAATCATTTTATATCTGGCGCGGCGTACGGGTTAACACCACCGAAGTGATCAATAATTTACGCCGATGAATGGTTAGCCCGGAAATTGCATGAAGGCGGTGAAAACTTATGCCTTTAATCAATAATTCCAGGTAATTAGGCACGATAATCATGAAATCGATAAATACAGTTTGTACCTGAACAAAGTCAGGAAAAATCTGGCTGCCAATCTTGATCGATCCCCCTTGATCCATAGCTATTGCTATGCATCGGCGGGCGATCTATCAACCTTGTTTGCCATATCTCCCCAGAGCTTCGTTCCCTTCATACAATATGCGGGCTAGTGCAATTAACTTCGCATTTTTTCCCCGTCCGGATCATACAATGGCTTGTCGACCACCCGCGCTGGATACATCTCGCCATTGATCTCGACTTCGAGCGAGGTATCTGCTTTTGCAAGCTCGATTGGCACATAGCCCATTGCCATCGATCGTCCGATGGTATGGGCATACCCGCCAGAAGTGACATAACCAACACACTCACCGTCTTTGAGAATTGCCTCGTCATTGGATACATCGATATCCTCGGTCTCGACCGTCATGCTCACCAGGCATTTTTGGGGTCCCCGGGCCCTTTCCTCCATCGCAGCCTGTTTGCCGATAAATTCCTTGTCCCAATTGATAAAACTATCCAGCCCTGATTCTGCGGGCGTAAAGTCGGGGCGGAAATCCAGGGTCCATGCGCCCCAGTTTTTTTCCAGCCGCAGACTCATCAACGTGCGCGCACCGTATAACTTCAGGCCGAGATCTTCACCCGCCTCGTTCATCGATTCATACAGCTTGAGCTGATACTCGGGCGCCACATAAATCTCGTAACCAAGCTCCCCCGAGAATGACAGTCGAGCCAGAATCGCCGGCACACCGGCAACAAAGGTACGGCGTATATCGCGAAATTTGAGTCCCTGCGCGGATACATCGTCGCGTGTAATTCGCGACAGTAACTCGCGCGCGTTCGGACCCGAAATTGCAATACCATGTAGCCTGCCCGATTCATTGCTATAACGAACATCATCATCTTCGAGATGCTTTTCAAACCAGCGGCGGTGCATTTCCTGTACGGCACCGGACCCCAGGACTAAAAATTCGTCTTCGTCCAGGCAGGCGACGGTTAAATCGCCGTAGAGCCTGCCTTTCGGGGTTAACATAGGGTTGAGATTAATTCGGCCCGGTTTTGGAATCCGGCCCGCCATTACCCGATCGAGAAATACCCGGGCGCCCGGCCCCTGAAAGCGGTGTTTGGCAAAGTTGGCAATCTCTATGATACCCACCTTTTCGCGCACCGCTTTCACTTCCCTGGCAATATAGTCGTGCGCCCTTGAGCGCCTGAAGGTAGGCTCCTCGTGCGCATCCTCGGGACCGTCCGCGAACCAGAGCACGTTCTCCAACCCGAACGCATCGCCCCAGACAGCGCCCCGGACGCTCAGGCGATCGTACAGCGAAGTGGTTCTCTGCCGCCGCCCCACGGGCAGAGTTTCATTTGGAAAAGTGAGTATGAAACGACGTTCATAGTTTTCGGTCGACTTGACCGTGCCGTAATGTGGCGAGGCGTAATCACCAAATCGTGCGATATCCATTGCCCACACATCGATTGACGGTTCGCCATCGATCATCCATTCTGCCAGGCACATACCGACGCCACCGGCCTGGCAGAACCCGGCCATGACACCGACTGCAGTCCAGTAATTGCGCATGCCCGGAACCGGACCAATCATCGGGTTGCCATCGGGTCCGAAGGTAAAGGGACCATTAATAATATCCTTGATGCCCGCCTTTTCGAGGGCCGGGATACGCTGGAACCCGAGTTCCAGTCGCTCGGCTATATGCTCCAGCTGTGGTTCGAGCAATTCGTGCCCAAACGACTGCGGAGTACCCCCAACCGACCAGGGCGTTGCCACCGGTTCATAGGTGCCGAGTAACATACCCTTGCCTTCCTGGCGGAAATACATATTGCCCTCGTAATCGATACCAGCGGGCAGGCGTTCTTCACGCGCTTCGATTTCGGGTATCGCCTCGGTAATCAGGTAGTGGTGTTCCATCGGTTGAACCGGCAGATGCAACCCCGATAGAAGCCCTACCTCGCGCGCCCACAGGCCGCCCGCGTTGACAATATGCTCGGCGTTGATCGTACCTTTCTCGGTTACCAGGTCCCAGCTTCCATCGGTTCGCTGGTTGGTTTCAATCACCGGTGTATGGGTGTGATAACTCGCCCCGTGAACCTTTGCAGCCTTGGCGTAGGCGTAGGTTACCCCGGAAGGGTCTATGTCACCATCGAGCGGATCCCATAGCGCGGCGATATAGCGCTTCGGGTCTATTAATGGATGAAGCCTGGCAACCTCTTCGAGCGATATAAACTCCTGATCGAGGCCCATATATCGCGCCTTGGAACGCTCTCTCTTGAGGTAATCGTACCAGTCCTTGTTCGATGCGAGATAAAAACCGCCGGTGTTGTGCATGCCGACCGAATGTCCCGATACCTCTTCGATCTCCTTGTAAAGGTTGATGGTATAACCCTGTAGACGTGAAATATTCGGATCGGACGATATGGTATGAATTTGTCCGGCAGCATGCCACGACGAGCCCGAGGTCAGCTCATTTCGTTCCAGTAACACACAGTCCTTCCAGCCAAATTTGGCGAGATGAAACAGGACCGAACAGCCGACCACACCACCACCGATGATCACTACCTTCGCATGTGTTTCCACATTCTATTCCTCAAAATTTAATTACGGCCTGTCAGTACCAGGCATCTGGAATTTCATCCTTCCGCTTTGTCACATAGGCCTGCAATTCCTCGTCCTTTGCCTGGTCCAACGGAGGGGCCTGATAGTCTTTCAATAACTGATTCCAGCGCTCGTAAGCGCGTCGAGCGGTATCCTTCGATCCTTCTTCTTCCCATTTTTCGACATTGTCACTGTCAGACAGGATCGCTTCATAGTAGGCCGTTTCATAGTTCGCCATGGTATGCGCACAACCGAGGAAATGACCCGCGGGTTCGACTTCTGCATAGGCATCGCGGGCCAGTGCATTATCGTCCATGGGCAACCCGGACAACATGACCTGATAGGCGCCGAGTCGATCGGCGTCGATCACCAGTTTTTCAAATCCAGTACACAGACCGCCTTCGAGCCATCCGGCGGCATGCAATATAAAATTGGCTCCGCCCAGTGCAGTTGACAGCATCGAATCGGCACTTTCAAAGGCCGCTTGCGCGTCCGGCAACTTGGATGCGGTCAAAGAACCCCCACAGCGTAATGGCACACCGAGTCGTCGAGCCAGCTGCCCGATCACCAGGTTAGATATCACCGGTTCGGGCATCCCGAATGTCGGTGCGCCGGTTCGCAGACTCATCGAAGAAAGGAAATTACCGAGTATGAATGGTGCACCCGCACGCACCAGTTGGGTGAATGCACCTACCATCATCGCTTCGGCCAGCGCCTGTGCGATCGAGGCCGCGGTAGTCACAGGACCCATCGCACCGCTGAGAATAAAGGGTACAACAATCAAGCCCTGATTTGCCCCGCAGTAAACCTGTGCCGCCTCGGTAACAACCCTATCGACTAACAGGGGGGAGTTAGTATTGACGTTGCCCATAATGACGCAGTTGTCTTCCATGAAATCTGCTCCGTGCAGAATTTGGGCCATATCGACCGAGTCCTGCGCGCGTGACTTTTCGGTTATCGCGCCCAGGTGGGGCTTGTCGCCGTACTTCATATGCGCATACACCATGTCGAGATGGCGCTTCGATACCGGCAGATCGCAGGGTTCGGCAATGACCAGACCCGAGTGGTGCAAGCTGGGTAACTGCTGGACAATTTTTACCAGGTTTTCAAAATCGGCATAACTGCCGTATCGGCGACCCCCTTCAAGATCACGCACGAATGGAGGCCCGTAAACCGGTGCAAATACCTGTGAGGTCCCGCCAATGCGGACATTTCTGGCAGGGTTACGTGCCACCTGGGTGAATTCCGAGGGCGCACTACGACACAGTTCGCGTGCCATACCCCGATCCAGCCGTACCCTTGTCCCTTTGACATCAGCGCCCGCCTTTTTCCAGATATCGAGCGCCTTCGGGTGGTCCCGAAATTCGAGGCCGACTTCCTGAATTAACCATTCAGCCTGATCTTCGAGTTTAACCAGCCCCTCCTCGCCGAGAAATTCGTAGAACGGTATTTGCCGCTTCACATAAGCTGGAGCGGTGGCGACCTTGCGTTCGCGGGCGCGCCCGCGAGCCGAACGCCGACCCCCGCGCCTGCCACCCGATGCTGAATTACTTCTTCCCGTCACTAAGCAAGTCTCGGATAAAACGACGCCAAAGTATAACAATGGACCTATGCCCTGTAACGGACCAAAATATATCTATCGACATCATTTAAATTTATGAATTTTCCAGGTACGCGGGCAAAGAATAAAATCATATTCGAAAAAAAGACCCGCGATTCGAAAATCGAACGGGTCCGGAAAGGCAATAACAGAAGGTTAATATTGCACCAGGGGCTTAGCCCGCATTTTTCACCGTCTCGTTGCGAACGGTGGTGAGAAATACGGGCTAGAAAGACCGCAGCGCAGGGGCGCACTTTTTTTCTTATTATTATGTCTCGGGGGTTAACGTGACGGCGCCCCTGACTGCGATCACCACCTGAACAATCAGTAGTAACCAGACCAAGGAAAAGCTTCCAGCTCCATGGGAGTAGTAATCTTCCTCGTAATAATAGATTTCATCGCGGCTCAAGTCTTCGATCATTATGTCCTTGCCCAGGTAATAGCTGTCCAGTACCTGACTCGCAACCATATCGGCATGATTGAGACTGAATACCTCGATCAGAATATCGTAGTATCCTGGCGCATAGCCTTCCAGTAACTCGGTCGTTACTTCGTAAGCGTCACTATAATTATCGCCATATATGTTAAACCAGTCGGTCGTGTAGTATTGGCGCCATGGCCCGCCGTTTCGACTCAGGTAGAGCTTGGCATAGACAGTCGCGCTTTCGTCGCTGACATCGACATCGAAAAACAGGTTTATAGCGTGATGATAACCGTCGCCATCAAGGTCAGATAATAAGGAAACATTGGCATCGTAAATGGAGAAATATTGGTCATATCGATTGGCTATGCCCGCTTGTCCCTCCCGGATTCGAGTCGAAGTCGTATCACGAGTCTGATCCTGATCAGGTGGCTCGGTGATTACCGGGTCCTGTTTGTGAACCTCGGTTGTCAATTCGATACTTTCGTCCTGGACCAGCTTACCAATCGAACGAGAGACCAGCATACCCTCCTGCGCCTGGACCGATAAACTGACTCCAGACAGCAGGCCAACAATAAGGAGTAGAATCCAGAATTTCATCGTATTCATATCCTAGTGATGCTTGTTGCGCTTTGGTCTGCGTTTATAACCCTCGTAGCTATGGCTGCGAGCCCGGCGATGATATTGGTGTCCGCCATGTCCGTTGTGGGCATAGCTCCCTTTGTGACCGTGATGCCCGTTACGGCGTTTGGAATATCCATATTGGTGGCCGTAATGGTGATTGGAATATCCATGTCCATGCCCATGATTATGTTTAAGCAACGATCCTAGTAATACAAAGCCTGCCAGTGGAACCAGCAGGTTATCGTTGTGATCGGCCTGAACCGGCTTTGCCACAAGACCCATGATTAACAGGGCTGAAATTAGTGAAACCTTTAACGCTTTGAAATGTTGTGCCATTGTTCTCTCCAGAGTTTTGAACGATGGCAACACTTTAGCGCAAGCATTCTGAATGCAGGCTGAACTGAATAAAGACAGGTTAAATCTGAATGCTGAGGTCTTTCCCCTGATGAATAATCAGTATCAGGCGAGATCTCGGTTCGACTTCCGATGATACTTTAGGCGCTTCCAAAAAAAATGTGTACGCCAGCACTAAGCCAACGACACTGATTTTTGTAAATACTGTTTCCATTTTCGTACATCTGATAAATCGGGAGCCTCAAAAAGTGCGTACCCTTTCTTGACATGACCATTAGGGAAATACTTTAAGGGTACTGCCTCTCCACTCTCTATCAATTCTTCACACTCTTGATCACCCAATTTAAATCCAATACCGACTGGAGAAAGAGAAGCGCATATCACGCCATCTTTGTATAAAGCTGCACCACTAAAGAAATGCGTGGCCGCAAGAATACCAACGCATTCGTTCTCAATGTGGGTTTCAGCGATTAGAATATTTAGCTTATCTAAGAATTCTTTAGCCATACGCTTAATTCACATAACACCCCGCATCAGCGGCACATTACTGCGAGCGGAGCGAGCAGTAATCTGCCTGACTGCATAAGCTTATTATGTGGCATGGGCTCATTGTCAACCTGGTTGTTTGTGTCCTAAGAGGAGTATCGGGTTTGCTGATGCCAACCCCCACAACGATGTAATTATTTTATTAGTTCTCTCCTAACAACTCGACTAATGCGGTAAGCGCCTTTTTCTCCAATCCGGCATCTATGCCTTTGTGCGCTAGTTCGCTAAAGAGTTTTGGTAACTCTGACGACGCTCCCAAGGCCTCGAAGGTGTCCAGCGCATCGTCAAGCGCAGCAGCATAGGTGGCCATCGAAGCTTCTTGACTTTCAAAGATTTCATCAGCGACTGAGTCAGAAAAATATTTGTAATAGCTAGGTAAAACGCCCATGGCAATAGGTACTTGACGCGCGAATTCCTCGAGTGGAATTCCAGCTTTCTTACAAACTAATCCACCGTAGATCATTCCGAACATAAACCCTTGCCTAGTCGTGAAGAGGGCTGCAAATAAAGTCGGCACCATGCCTGCCCGGTCTCCCACACAGACTGAACCGCCTCCCAGTGTCTTTATGAGATCTTCCCATTTTTCCCATACATCTTGTCTGCCGGCGGTAATCAACACCAGGTCTTCTTCACCTACCGAACTCGGATAACCACTGATGGCGCCAATAATCCAGTCTGCCCCTTTCTCCGAGAGCAAACTGGCGAGCGTTTCTGCTTCAGTAATTCCGCCCGTGCTGAGTTCGATGATAGTTTTGCCTTCTAAAGATATGCTTATGTCTTCAATAAGCTGGATCGTCCTGTCGTGTGATGTGATGCATGTGATCGTTGCGGGGCTTGCTGTTATTGCCTCCCTCGGGGAACTAGCCAATGCAGCACCGGCGGCCGTCAACGGCTCAGCTTTATCAGCAGATCGATTCCAGACGGTCACCGAGTATCCATTATTCAGGAGTGTACTTGCCAGTGCGCTACCCATATCCCCAAGTCCAATTACCGAAATATCTGTCATGGTTACCCCGCTTGAATTAGAAATATTTATATTTGGTGCTAGAGAGGCACAGTATAACATTGCTGTGCGAACTGAGTTATCTCATATGGACTAAGCCAGATAAAGTTTAAATTGAATTACAGCCAGAATTAGCCATATGCAGAAAGTTCGGTTTTGAGGCTGTCAAATTTTTTACTATTGCCACATAATGCTCACATAAGGGGCGGAGCATCAGTGACGTCCTGCGACCGTAGGGAGTAAACTTCTGTCGATAAATCGTTTCCCTGGTATTGCAAACATATTGAAGCTTTTATCGAGTGTACGCCTGATATTCCACTGATTAAACGGAATCCCGGAAATATTGAGCAGTGGCTGAACCAGCCTGGACGTAGAGGTGGTCATGGCGGGAGAAGCCCGCTGGATGTTCTTTAAATCAAAATATACGAATTGCAAATAATTCGCCGCAGGTTTTGACCCATAAAAAAAGCCGGCATGTGCCGGCCTTTTTTCAAATCTATACTAACCCTTACAATGCCCTGATCTGTGCATTCATGCGGCTTTTATGTCGTGCAGCCTTGTTTTTGGTAATGATGCCACAACCAGCGGAGCTATCGAGTATCGGTACCACAGCCTTGTAGGCAGCCTCGGCAGCAGGTTTGTCAGCAGATTCTATTGCGGCAATGGTTGCCTTGAGGTAGGTACGCATCATTGAACGGCGGCTGGCGTTGCGCTGGCGACGCTGTTCGGCCTGAGAGGCACGTTTTTTAGCTGATGGTGAATTCGCCAAGGGTTTCTCCCGATTGAGGCTTTAAAAAACAGGCGCGCATTATCTTTACTGAACATCGCCCTGTCAACCCGAAATAACGGACTCGCGGCGGAATTAGATGTTAAAATCCTGCGCTTTTATAGCAGCAGAAATAGTACTCACGTGGCCACTTTGATCAAATCCACCCTGTCAGTCGGATCGATGACCCTGCTGTCACGCGTGCTCGGCCTCGCACGCGATATCGTCATTGCTCGATTTTTTGATGCCGGTGATTCCACTGATGCCTTTTTCGTTGCTTTCAAGATCCCCAACTTTCTACGGCGCCTGTTCGCTGAAGGCGCATTTTCACTCGCTTTCGTGCCGGTACTCACCGAGTACCGTAATCAATATAGTGCGGCCCAGACACGAGACCTGATCAATCGGGTTGCCGGTACACTCGGCACTATTTTGCTAATCCTGGCCCTGGGGGGAGTACTAGCCTCACCGGTATTGATCGGCATTTTCGCCGCTGGTTTTATCGATCAGCCGGAAAAATTTGACCTCACAGCCGATATGTTACGAATCACCTTTCCATATATCTTGCTGATTTCGATGACCGCTATGGCCGGTGGCATACTGAACACCTGGAAGCATTTTGCGGTCCCGGCTTTCACGCCGGTACTACTCAACCTGAGCATGATCGGCTGCGCCGTCTGGCTCAGCCCGCATCTGGATTTACCGATTACCGCGCTGGCCTGGGGCGTATTACTGGCCGGTATCGTGCAGCTGTTGTTCCAGTTACCCTTCCTCTATAACGAAGGCCTGTTACCCAGACCTGTCTGGGGGTGGCGTCACGAGGGTGTACAGAAAATAATCAGGCTGATGATCCCTGCCCTGTTCGGTTCCTCGGTGGCACAGATCAATCTATTGTTCGATACTTTTATCGCATCGTTCCTGGTATCCGGCAGCGTCACCTGGCTTTACTTTTCAGACCGGTTGCTGGAATTTCCGCTCGGTGTTTTTGGTATTGCGCTCGCCACCGTGGTATTACCTAACCTGTCAGAAGCCCATTATAAAAAAGGCGCTACCCACTTCAGTCAAACGTTGCAATGGGCGTTAAAGCTGTCACTACTAATCGCCATTCCGGCAACTATCGGTTTGTTCCTGCTATCACAACCGATTCTCGTGACCCTGTTCCAATACGGTGAATTTCAAAGCAATGATTCATTGATGGCCGCCTACAGTTTGATGGCCTACAGCCTTGGACTACCGGCCTTTATATTGATTAAAATACTGGCCAGTGGTTTTTATGCGCGCCAGGATACCAAAACCCCGGTACGTATCGGCATTCAGGCAATGATCTTGAATATGGTGCTGAACGTCATTTTCGTGGTATCGATGTTACATTACGATTTTATCGCGCCACATGTCGGTCTCGCACTGGCAACCACGGCATCTGCTTACTTCAATGCGGCGATGCTGGCAATGACCCTTAAAAAAGACTCGATTATCGAAAGTTCCGAGACCTTTGCTCTACCAGTACTGAAAATTCTGCTTGCCTGTTGTGCGATGTCACTGGTTATCCTGTGGTTGTCGCCAGGCATCGATGCCTGGGTCGAATGGCTATGGTTTGACCGGGTATACCAACTCGCGCGCTTAATCGTTCCGGCAATATTGTGTTACACCGTCATGCTCCGGGTGATGGGGTTGCGACGCGGTCATTTCGCGAGCTGACGCTCAATATGCGACTCATCCGTGGACTACATAATCTGACTCGACCAATGGCGCCCAGCGTGGTGACGATTGGTAATTTTGATGGTATTCACCTGGGTCATCAGCAGGTACTGAAACAGCTTAAACTTGCCGCTGTGCAGCACAAGCTACCGGGTACGGTGATTATCTTTGAACCCCAGCCGATCGAATTTTTTGCTCCGGGTAAGGCACCAAAGAGGCTTTCGCGATTTCGCGAAAAACTGGTATACCTTAAATTGAAGCAGATCGATAATTTATTGTGCCTGAAGTTTAATCGTGACCTGGCAGAGATTCAGGCCAAGGACTTTGTAAAGCAAATCCTGGTCGAGCGTTTGAATACTCGGCACCTGGTAATTGGCGACGACTTTCGCTTCGGTAAGAATCGCAGCGGTAATTTTCAGTTGCTGCAAGAATGCGGAGCGCATTACGGTTTTGCGGTGGAAAACACCGACACGCTGTCAATCGACGGCGCCCGTGTCAGCAGTACCCGCATACGTGAATGTATACAGAACGACGATTTTGAGCAGGCGTCGAAGTTACTGGGGCGGCCTTACTCTCTGTCCGGCAAGGTCTGCCACGGGAGAAAACTCGGTCGTGAACTCGGATATCCGACTATTAATATCAAAATGGGCGACAAAACCCTGATTGTTAAAGGAATATTTGCGGTATCGGTAAAAGGAATAGATAATCGCGTGCTACGGGGCGTAGCCAGTATTGGCACGCGACCTACCATAGACGGCGTAGATACCATTCTCGAAGTTTTCATTCTAGATTTTGATCAGGACGTGTATGGATACAGCGTCGAGGTTGAGTTTTTACACAAGATACGAGACGAACAGAAATTTGATTCGTTGCAGGAATTGAAAATTCATATCGAACAGGACACCGTTAAAGCCAAACAGTATTTTGACCTTTTAAACCAGATGTAACATCGTGACCGACTATAAGCCCACACTTAATCTACCCGATACTGATTTTCCGATGCGCGGTAATCTCGCCAATCGGGAACCCGAACGCCTGCAAAAGTGGCAGGATAATAATCTCTACGAAAAAATTCGTGCGGCTCGTCGTGGCAGGAAGCGCTATATCCTGCACGACGGCCCGCCCTACGCTAACGGCGATATTCATATCGGCCATGCGGTTAACAAGATTCTCAAAGATACGATCATGAAGTCGCGTACCCTGAACGGCGAAGACGCACCCTACGTTCCGGGCTGGGACTGTCATGGCTTGCCAATAGAACACCAGGTCGAGAAGAAGATAGGTAAGGCGGGTGTCAAGGTCGAAGCCGACGAGTTCCGCCAGGCCTGTCGCGACTACGCGCAAAAGCAAATTGAAAATCAAAAGCTTGATTTTATCCGACTCGGCGTACTCGGTGACTGGGACGATCCCTATCTAACGATGAAATACGATACCGAAGCCAATATTGTTCGCTCTCTTGGGAAAATTGTTGCCAATGGACATCTGCACAGGGGCGACAAGCCAGTGCACTGGTGCACTGATTGCGGCTCGGCGCTGGCCGAAGCAGAAGTCGACTATAAGGACAAAACCTCTCCTGCTATCGACGTTAAATTTCCGGTCATCGACGAAGATTCATTTATCAACGCCCTGCATATTGCACCCGGCCATCCCGGCGAAGGCCCATTGTCGGTTCTGATCTGGACAACTACACCCTGGACCATACCGGCCAACCTCGCGGTCGCGCTCAACCCCAACTACGAATACGTGGTTGCCCAGGTCAATAGTGCCAATGGCAAAGAACGTTTTCTACTCGCCGAAGATTTGATGAAAGATACGATGGGGCGTTACGGCATCGAAGACTATGCGGTGATTGCGTATGGCAAGGGAGACTTGCTGGAACATCAACGCCTGAAACATCCGATCTACGATCGCGAATCGCTAATGGTGATCGGCGATCACGTCACCCTCGAAGCCGGAACCGGTGCAGTTCACACTGCTCCCGGCCACGGCCAGGACGACTTCAACCTCGGCAAGAAGTACGGACTCGAAATATATAATCCAGTCGGTGACAACGGTTGCTTCCTGGAAAACACCGAATATTTCGCTGGCGAACACGTATTTAACGCCAATAGCCACATCACCGAGGTATTAAAGCAAATGGGTACCTTGCAGCACGAAGAAAAATTCCTGCATAGTTATCCGCACTGCTGGCGGCATAAAACACCTATTATTTTTCGCGCCACACCACAATGGTTCATTAGTATGAAACAGGCTGGCCTGCGTGACCTGGCGATGCAGGAAATCGAAAAAGTACAATGGGTTCCATCCTGGGGGCAGGCGCGCATCGAGAGCATGATCGAAAATCGACCCGACTGGTGTATCTCGCGCCAACGTTTCTGGGGCGTGCCAATTACGCTGTTCGTCAAAAAAGAATCGCAGGAGCTACACCCGAATACCCCGGAGTTATTCGAGCAGGTCGCCCAGCGCATCGAACAGGAGGGCATCAAGGCCTGGTTTTCGCTAACCGCCGAAGACCTGCTCGGCGACGAAGCAAAAGATTACACCAAGGTTACCGATACGCTTGACGTCTGGTTCGATTCGGGCACTACCCACTATAGTGTTTTGCAACATGACGAGCGACTCGATTTCCCTGCCGACATGTACCTCGAAGGTTCCGATCAACATCGGGGCTGGTTCCAGTCGTCGCTGTTGACTTCCTGTGCGATGCATGAGCAGGCGCCCTACCGTCAGGTACTGACACATGGATTCACAGTTGATTCTAAGGGAATGAAAATGTCAAAATCGGTCGGCAACGTGATCGCGCCGATCAAGGTAACCAACACCCTCGGCGCCGACATTTTACGATTGTGGGTGGCAGCCACCGATTATTCGGGAGAGATGTCGATTTCCGACGAGATATTAAAAAGAACTGCCGATGTCTACCGTCGTATTCGCAATACGCTGCGCTTCCTGCTTGCCAATACCAACGGATTTGATCCGGATCACGATCTGGTCAAAGCCCCCGAATTACTGGCGCTGGACCGATGGATCGTCGCCCAGGCACTCGACTTACAAAACCAGCTACAGCAACTCTACGATAGCTACCAGTTCCACACAGCGGTACAGAAGATTCATAATTTCTGTTCTGAAACGCTAGGCGGCTATTACCTCGACATCATCAAAGATCGACAATATACGACTCAGAGCAACTCCCTGGCACGACGGTCCTGTCAGACGGCAATGTTTCATGTGCTCGAAGCGATGACCCGCTGGATTACTCCATTTCTAAGTTTTACCGCCGACGAAGTATGGGAAAACATGCCCGGAAATCGCGAGGATCTTGGCGTATTTACTGCCGAATGGTACCAGGGCCTGTTTGCCTACGAGAGCCAGACAATTAAACCCGAAGTGTGGCAATTACTCGAACTGGTGCGCATCGAGGCGACAAAAAACCTCGAAGAACTACGGCAGAAAGGCAATATCGGTTCCGGGCTCGACGCCGAAGTAACTATATATGCCGATCAGAGCCTGGTAGACGAGTTGCAGTCAATCGGTGACGAACTGCGATTTGTGTTGATTACCTCCGATGCAATACTGCTTCCTATTAGCGAGTTAAACAATGCTGAACCAGTCGATATTGGTCCAGACCATAAAATTGTAGTCCAGGCACATGCGAGCAAACATGCCAAGTGCGTGCGCTGCTGGCACCATCAACCGGACGTGGGAAGTCATACAGAACACCCCGAATTATGTGGGCGCTGTATCAACAATGTCGATGGCGAGGGCGAACGACGCCTGTATGCCTGAATCTTCCTTAAGATTTCTTTGGATAAGCGCACTGGTGATCGTGCTCGACCAGATCACAAAACAGGTCGCCCAGGCATGGCTACCGCTTCGTCAAATTGTGGATGTAATGCCCGGCTTCGACTGGTATCTGACCTACAACACTGGTGCCGCATTTAGTTTTCTCGCCGACGCCGGTGGCTGGCAGCGCTGGTTTTTCACGATTGCTACAATTATTATCAGCACGGTGATTGTATTCTGGATCAAACGGGTACCCGTCAACGAAAAATTGACCGCCGTTTCGCTATGCCTGATACTCGGTGGCGCACTCGGAAATTTGATCGATCGTATTTACCTGGGTTATGTCATCGACTACATTCAGATCTGGCTGGGCAGCTACCCCTGGCCTGCGTTTAATATTGCCGATGCGGCGATCAGTGTAGGCGCAACAGTATTAATCCTGAGTAGTTTTACCGGTTCGGATAAATCAACAGCAGATGATTAATGAACTGAGAACAGGCTTCCAGTGCTAATGGAAGTATTACTCGCAAATCCACGCGGGTTTTGCGCTGGCGTCGATCGCGCGATTGAAATCGTCGAGCGCGCAATTCAACTATTTGGCACACCCATCTACGTACGTCACGAGGTGGTGCACAATCGTTACGTGGTCAATGATCTAAAGCAGAAAGGCGCCATATTCGTTGACGAACTCGACCAGGTTCCGGACGACTGTTACGTTATTTTTAGCGCACACGGTGTATCCAAAGCAATACAAAAAGAGGCCAAACGACGCGGTCTGTACGTGTTTGACGCGACCTGCCCACTGGTCACCAAGGTGCACATGGAAGTCAGTCGCTATAGTCGCAAAGGTATCGAAACTATTCTCATCGGCCACAGGGGCCATCCTGAAGTTGAAGGCACCATGGGACAATACGACCGCTCACAAGGTGGTGATATATACCTGGTCGAATCGGCTGACGATGTCAGGAAACTCAAAATCAGGAACCCGCAGGAGGTACGATTTGTCACCCAGACGACGCTGTCGAAAGACGATACCGCAGTGGTTATAGAATCGCTGTACCAGCACTACCCTCGCATACAGGGCCCCAAAAAAGACGATATTTGTTACGCCACGCAAAATCGACAGGATGCGGTAAAACAACTCACCGAACAGTGCGACCTGATCCTGGTGGTAGGTTCGAAAAACAGCTCGAATTCGAACCGCCTGCGTGAAATCGCCGAAAATAAAAACATCGAAGGTTATTTGATCAACGGCGTCGACGATATTCAATCCGAATGGCTAACCCACAAAAACTGTGTCGGCGTCTCCGCAGGAGCCTCGGCACCCGAATTGCTGGTACAAAGTGTCATCGAGTTTTTACGCGGCTATGGAATATCCAGCGTATCGTCGCTGGGTTTTAGCGAAGATGTAGTGTTTCCTTTACCGAAGGCATTGCGTTAGTTGACCCAAAAGTTGGTGTTTTCCGTCATTCCGGCCACCGAGCCCACTACTGTCCGGGAAAAAACGCCCATGCCCGGAGCTATGCCAAATAAAAACAACAACGTCTCCCTATTTCCCATTGTATGAACTTAAATTTAGAAAGCATACCGGCGGACAACCGATGAAGCCCCATGCGACTGACCGGATGGCCTGCGGCTTCCCGAAAAAGGATCGATATTGAAGGGCAAGGCGAGATTCAACTTCCATGTCTCAGCTCGCCACAGGTCGCATCCATGCGACCTGACCCATCAATATTGAACCTTTTCCGGCATCCGGTCTTTAGGTCGCAAGTGGCTTCCTCGGTTGCCCTCCATGATTGTCGGCCGCCTCGGGAGTAAGCTTGCAAAAGTGTTTCGAGGCATGGATGCCGAGAACCAAGCGAATACAGGGATGTAACAAACGGCGCCTGGCGCCGTTTGGTAGCGGCTTTTGCGGGCTTTCACCCGAGGTGGCCCTGGCAGGCGCTTCGATGCAACTTTCCCCAGACAGTAGTGGGCTCGGGGGCCGGAGTAACGGATGGTTCCTTAGGTTGCGCCTGTCGAGTGCCGGAAATGAATCACACAATTACTCATTAGTAACTACGAATTTAATGAAAGTTATAGTGTGCGAAATAATAAAAGAATAACCAACTAAACAACCGGAAACCGCAACCGAAACTCCACCCCTGGCTCACAATTCACCACATCCACGGATCCCCCCATACCTGTCACCAACTGGTGAACTAACGCCAGGCCGATCCCGGTACCGACTGTTTCACGGGTAAGTTCGTTTTCGCTTCGATAAAATAGTTTAAAAATTTTCTTCATCTGATCATTCGCAACACCGGGTCCAAAATCTCGAACGCTAATTTGCATCGACTTGTCCTGGAGCAGGCGGGTTGTTATCTGAACGGTTTTTTGTTCCCCGTTACCCGAAAATTTAACCGCATTGTCGACCAGGTTGATCAATATCTGGGTGAGCCAGTCGCTATCGATGCTGAGTTTTAATATTCGTGTGCCTTCACCATACTTCAATTCCAGGCTGAAACCCGCGCCCTCCAGCTGCGATTCCAGCTTCGGGCGCAGAACATTTAACAGCGTTTCCAGGCTTGCATGCTCGAGGTTCGGTTTTTGCTCGTGCCGGTTCATACGTGACAAGTGCAATACATTGTTAATCAGGCGCGACAGGCGTTCGCTCTCGTTGAATATAAAATCGTAATATGACTTTTTACGCTTTTCATCGACCCACCCTTCACGCAACATTTCGCCATACATTCGAATCGAGGTTAACGGTGTTTTCAGTTCATGACTGACTGCTGAGACGAAATCCTGCTGTTGTTGACCAAGTGTAATGGCACCAGCTCCCAGGCGATACAACAGGATAAAACCGCCGACCAGTACCAAAGCCAGTATTAGCGCCGCCCAACTAATGACCTTGTTTCCGGCACCAACCGGCAAGCGGGACAGTGTGAAAATCAGCTCCAGATCGCTAAATGGCGCAATCAGTCGAGTCTGGTAGAGCAATTCACTCTCTGTGTTTTGGGATGTCGGTAAATATTCTCGCGCGTAGTTTGCACCATATTCCTTCACAGTATTTCCCTGGTAGGCGATGACCAGGTCACTCATCGACGATAAAACCGATTCGCGATAGGCAGGAGCGACCAGTTCATCGAGTATTGTCTGCGGCTCGATCAACAGTCCTTGTACATAGCGTTCCCCATCACGCCAGACGCGACGAAACAGGACGAAGTGCCCGCTATCGAGCAGGCTGAATTCCATCGGGTCGACTTCGGTCTCAAATGTCCGAATACGTAATGCCTGTTGCTTCTGTACCAGACCAGGCGTTTCTACATCGTCATCCATTGAAACTGCCGAGCCGAGATCGTCCTTCAGCACTGACTGGGACAATGATTCGGGCAAAACTGAAGTCTCCTTACGCGCCTGTTTGCTACGCTTTCGCTTCTTCGCCTCGTTTTGCTTATCCGCTCGCTGGACCGACGCCAGTTCATCGCTCTTCTCCAGCTTTAAATCAGCCGCGCGACCCGTTGCCACCGGCGAGTCCTGCTCGGCAGAGTTTGAATTATTACGGCTTTTCAGCTGGTCAAATACGAGTTGACCCTGGAGTCTGAATTCAGCACTTTCAGCCGGTACCGAGGCAGGCATACTTGCTACCGCCGCCTCTTCAGCGATAATCTCGCTTTCTCCCAGAGACTGAATATCCCGGCTCTGTTCTAAATATTCCCTCGATGACACGGTCCGCGCGGGGCTTTCGTCGACTATTTTGACCAGTCGGTTTTTACTCAGGATGTCACGAATTCGGCTTTCCAGCGCCACACGCTGATTTAGTTCCTGCGGCGTTATGCCATAACTCGACGCATTCGATTGCGGCAGCGTCGGTGTTGCCAACGCACCGCTGGCATCGACCTGAAAATAGCCCAGAATTCCGGGAACTTGTGAATCAAGCGGAAATCCGGATAACGGAGAGCGCTGTAAAAAATTTGAACCGTCGCTACCGACCACATTGAGGAAGGCATAATCGGTAAAAGAACGATTTTCCTCGCGCTGCATCAGCTCGCTAAATTGCCTGTCAATTCGCAGCGCGAATTCCCGGGCTAACTGCTGGTGTTGATAGAATGCTTCCCATTTCAATTGTCCATAGGCCTGGAACACCAAAACGCCTGTCGGAATCGCGAGCGCTACAAATAGTAGTAACAATAGAATTTTCAGGCGACGAGTATTCATCTGGGCTAGGCGGGCATCAAGCGATACCCGGCACCACGCACCGTGATAATGCATTCGGGCTTAGATGGGTCCAATTCGATTTTTCGTCGTAATTTGGCGATGTGTATGTCGACTGTACGAGTTTCTATATCCATATGGCTGGCATAGCCCCAGACCTTGATCAGCAATTCCTCACGCGCAACGGGACGCTCGGCCTGGCTATAAAGGTACTGCAATACATCCATTTCGCGCCGTGTAAAAGTAATTTCCCCATCGGCAGATAAATTTTCAGTATCGACCAGTAGACCATTTGGTAATTTGATTTCTCGCTCGGTGCTGTCACCAATTCCGGAGCGGCGCAACACCGCCTGTACCCGCAACACCAGTTGCGTGACCGAAAACGGTTTTGATACATAGTCGTCGGCCCCCAGCGTCAAGCCCTGGATAATGTCCTCATCGCTGGATTTCGCAGTCAGCATGATCACCGCCTGCTGGCGGTCCTGCGCACGGATTCGATTACATATTTCGAATCCATCGATCCCGGGCAACATCACGTCCAGCAATATCAAATCGAATAAACCGCTCAGTGCCTTGCTTAAGCCCTCCTCACCATGCTCGGCAAAATCGACTTCGTAGCCGTGGTAGACGAATATGTCGACCAGGCCGGTACGGATGGCGGTTTCGTCTTCGACTATCAGGATTCGTGCTTTTTGCGTCATGTTGGTTCCATCACTAGAGATTCTCTCAAGCCTAGCATTCATTGACCTGGCCTTTGTAAACTTTTTGTAAATCCAGCTCTGCAGGTTTTACCAAACACTGCCTACTGTTGGCGCCGAGCTATGCCTAAGATTAGACCGTGTTCAAACAACTCACGGAGACAACCGACATGGCACTCATTACCCGACTATCCCGTCTTTTCCAGGCGGACTTTCACGCAGTACTGGATCGTATCGAGGAACCCGACATTCAGCTCAAGCAGGCGATTCGTGAAATGCAAATTGAGCTTCAGCAAAACGAGCAGCGCCTTGCGCTATTGCAACATGAGGCTGAGCAACTTTCAGACCTGGCAACCGATAGCAAAAACAAAATCGTCGCTTTCGACGAAGAACTGGACATTTGTTTTACCGCCAAAAAAGACGATCTGGCGCGCGATTTGATCAAGCGTAAGCTCGAAACAACCCGACAAATCGAATCGGCCGAAAAGCAAATAGCCACGATTCAATCTTCTACCAAAAAGCTTGAGTCGGATATCGAAGAATACCGCGATCAACTCAAAAATATGAACCAGAAACTGGAATTGCTGGTGACCGATATCAACAGTCACTCTTCACCCGGGCATTTATCCGTTGTTGGTACTGGTGTTCGTGTCGAGGATATCGAAATCGCGTTCTTGCATGAAAAGCAAAAAAGGAGTGCATCATGAAAGCGCCCGGTTTACTCGAAGGCATTACGCTAGCGATCTGCGCAAGCCTCGGTGGCGGCATACTGGCAGCACTGCTACCCATTGTATTAAGCGAATACACCAGTGCCCAAATTCTGATTTCGATTCTCAGTCTGGGTTACCTGATCTACCTGTTAAAACGAAGCAGCGAACGCACCGGGCGTGTGGTGATGATTGCGCTCTGGTCGATTGCAAGCCTGACCTGCATGCTGCTCGATACGTCGCTGTTTAGCACCCTGCTGGTTCAGGCCGCGATGATCTGGATTGTTCGTTCGCTGTACTTCCAGGCATCAGTGTTACCCGCGCTACTTGATCTCGGACTGGTCGCTTTGGGCTTGCTCGCAAGCGCCTGGGCCATCTTGCAGACCGGCAGTGTTGTCACCGCCATCTGGTGTTTCTTTTTGACTCAATCATTGTTTGTGCTGATACCCGGTTTTGCCAGTACTCGCGACGATGCGAGTTATATCAACCCGGTCAATTCTGACCGGTTTCAATCCGCCCATCGCGTTGCGCTGGATGCGGTTCGTAAACTTTCTACCATTAATTAAAATTAACGAGGTATATCATGAAAACCAAAATAATAGCTCTGGCCTTATTCGCCACTACCGCAATCGGCGTCGCTGTGTTCCCGTCGATCCAGCAGGCGCAAGCCTTAACCACGGTCAAGACTCATACCACTGCGATTCAAAATCATCGAATCGAGGTGGTTTTTATACTCGATACCACCAGTAGCATGAGTGGATTAATTGAGGCTGCCAAGGAAAAAATCTGGTCGATCGCGACCACCATGGCGTCAGCCGAACAAACCCCGGATATCAGAATGGGGCTGGTAGCGTTTCGCGATCGTGGCGATTCTTATGTTACCAGGGTGCTTGATTTGTCACAGGATCTCGATTCGATGTACGCCAGCCTGATGGATTTCAGGGCACAGGGCGGCGGCGATGGCCCCGAAAGCGTTAACCAGGCACTGTATGACGCGGTGAATCGGATTTCCTGGAGCGACGACGAGAGTGTTTATAAAGTTGCTTTTTTAATCGGTGATGCCCCGCCGCACATGGATTACAACAACGATGTGAAATTTCCAGTGACACTCGAACAGGCCAAACGCAAAGGCATTATCGTCAATACCATCCAAAGCGGTCAAAACCACTCAACTGTACCGGTATGGAAAACCATCGCCCAGCTCGGTGAAGGCGAGTATTTCCAGGTCGAGAATTCCGGCAATGCGGTGGCCGTGGTGACACCATTCGATAAGAAGCTTTCCGCGCTCGCAGCCAGTCTCGAAGAAACTCGCCTATATTATGGCGATGTGGAAGCAAAAGAGAGTCAAAAAAGGAAAAGCGCAGCGACACGTAAACTGCATGACGAGTTGTCGGAAGCCGCGCTGGCGAGACGCGCCACTTTCAATGCCACTGCCAGCGGTGAATCCAATCTTCTCGGCAAGGGCGAACTGGTCGATGCCATCTCCAGTGGTCGCGTAGAACTCGATGATATAGACAAGGACGATATGCCTGCCAGCCTCCAGGCACTGGCGCCAGAAGAGCAGATGGAAATTATTACCGACCAGGCCCGGCGTCGCGATAAAATCAAAAGCGATATCAGGAAACTGTCCGAGTCTCGTAGTCGATACATCGAGCAACAAATCGCTGCAGATGGTGATGCCAGCGACTCGCTGGACGAAAAAATCTATAGTGCGGTGAAGAAACAGGCGAAACACAAAGGCCTGGTCTACGAGAGTGAATCCGCCAGTTATTAAACCGGTCGGGTAGTAACAAGCGGCTGATCCGGAAAAACCCCGGATCAGCCTTTATCTTTTGGGGTTTGGCAATAAATCAGGCGGCGGCTGTCTTGGATGAGCCTGACACAAGTTTTCCACTGGCATTGATACCTAGTTTTTCGAATAAGGCCAGATCCTCGTTTTCTTCCGGATTTGGCGTGGTTAACAACTTGTCACCATAAAAAATAGAGTTCGCGCCAGCCAGGAAGCATAGCGCCTGCATTTCTTCACTCATGTCATTACGCCCAGCCGACAAGCGCACGGTAGATTTCGGCATAATGATGCGGGCCACCGCTATCGTGCGCGCGAATTCAATCGGGTCGAGCATCTCGGTGCCGTACAGTGGCGTATTTTCGACCTGGACCAATAGATTGATTGGTACGCTTTGCGGGTGCTCGGGTAAATTGGCCAGTTGCTGCAATAAGGCTGCACGATCCTGATCACTTTCACCCATTCCAATAATACCGCCAGAGCATACATTGATGTCTTCGGCGCGCACATTTTCCAGCGTATCGAGTCGATCCTGATAGGTTCGCGTGGTAATTATCTTTTTATAATACTCGGGAGAGGTATCGAGGTTGTGATTATAATAGTCAAGCCCGGCCGCCTTGAGTTTTTTAGTCTGCGACTGTGTCAGCATTCCCAGCGTAACGCAAGTTTCCATGCCTATATCCCTTACCACGCTTATCATTTCGATCACGCGGTCGAGATTCCTGTCAGTGGGATTGCGCCAGGCCGCCCCCATACAAAAACGGCTGGCACCATTGCTCTTCGCATTCAATGCTGCCTGTTTAACTTCATCGACCGACATCAGGCTTTCGCGTTCCAGCCCGGTATCGTATCTGGCACTTTGCGGGCAATAGGAACAATCCTCGGGACAGGCCCCGGTTTTAATGCTCAGCAACGAACTGATCTGCACCGCGTTAGGATTGAAGTATTGCCGGTGCGTGGTTTGCGCCTGAAATAATAAATCATTGAAAGGCTGCGCAAAAAGCGCTTTAATTTCAGCGAGAGTCCAGTCGTGCCTGATCGCCTGTACTAAATCGGTCATGGTTTTAGTAAAATCAGATGCCAATAGAACGCCAAGTCTATTGCAACAAAGGGATTAGTCAATGCCAGGGAAAGGGATACAGGCAAGGTTTCATCGCTTAGCATCGCAACTGCTGAACCCCGGGTTATGCCTCGGATGCGCTCATGAGCTAGGATCTGGGCAGTTTTTTTGCGCTGCCTGTTTCACCGAACTCAAACTAATTAACAACCCATGCACCCTGTGTGGACTCGAAAATCAGACCAGCGGCAATCACTGTGGCGCCTGTCTCTATAAACCTCCAGAATGGCAAAACCTGGTCGCCCCGCTGATTTATCAGGGTCTGGCTCGCGATCTTTTGATTGAGCTCAAGTTTTCTCAAAGCCTTTATCTGGCCAACAGTCTGGTTGGCAGCCTTATCCATCATTTCCAAACCGGCAAGCCCGCACCCGAAGTATTGTTACCGGTACCTTTACATCGTAAACGATTGTTCAACCGCGGCTACAATCAGGCCTTTGAAATCGCCCGAGCCCTGTCACATTTGCTCGATATTCCTGTCGATAATCGGGCCCTGTGCCGAACTCGCGATACCGACAGCCAGTCCGGATTAAGTGCATCACAACGCCAGAAAAACATTCGCAATGCCTTTTTTTACCAGCCTGCTAATCCCTGGTCGCACGTCGCGGTGGTCGATGACATCATCACCACCGGTTCAACGGCCGGTGAAATTACCAAAACCCTGCATCGAGGCGGCGTTGAGCGTGTCGAGATCTGGGGGCTGGCGCGGGTATCGAAGTAAGATTATGAGCAAAAAAGGTAAAAACTAGCGTCGTTCTGTAGCTTATATCCTACAAAACCTAATGCTCCACGCTATATTACTCAATCAATCTTTCTGGCATGGTTAATTAACAACGGGTGGATTTAGAGGACAGTGTTAAATCACGCGCCCAATAGTATCGAAATTCAATACTAGTAGTTTTAGGTATTGTTTTAATAATCACAGTAGTCGATCTTTTGTGGAAGATACTTAAAGCCGGGAGTAGGGAATATGGCTATATCAAGGATGGAAGCTAACGTTGTCGCCGAAACCGAAGCGAGAATTACACCGCGCTTCATGCTGCTCCTAGTTGTTTCGATCCCGCTGATTGCGGTGGTTTATTATCTTGCCGGAACCGAATTTTTCGCGTCGCCACTTTCTCTTCGTGAGTACCTTGTGTTTACATCGTTGGTGGCGGTCGTCGTGACCGGCTGCTACCAGATGTTCTTCTGGGTGCAGCGCAACAACTATTTTTTCAAAACCCGTTGTTTCGAATTAGCACTCGACAAGTACATCCCGTTCTGGCCGAGCTGGGTGTGGATTTATTCCTTCCTTTATTACATCGCGATCGGATTTGTGGTCGCATCCATCCAGTCGATCGTCGAAGGTGTTTACCTGATCTTCGGCGCGATCATTCTATTGCTCTCACAGGTGACCTGTTTTTTGCTGCTCCCTTCTACGGTTCCAGCCGAGTATCGCCAGTACGAGGTGAATTCGATCTCGACCCGATTCCTCAAATTCGTCCAGGGTAAAGATAATGGCCGAAATTGCATGCCGAGCATGCATTGCTCGGTCGCGATGTATGTCAGCTTAATCCTGTATCCGTCGATCGGTAGTGCCGCCTATGTGTTCGTGGCGTTAATCGCAATATCTTGCCTGTTCGTCAAACAGCATCAGATCGCGGATATCTTCCCCGGGGTCTTGTTGGGTTGGGTAGTGTGGTCGATGGTATCCAAAGTACTATAATTCTTGTCGCGTTTTTTGGGAGTCACAGGGTCTGTTTCGAATGACGGGAATCCAGGGATAAAACTCCACTTCCATCTGTATTATAGGGACAGTATACCTAATCCATGCAGAGCGCTGATTTTGTCATATAGATTAAAGAATTAAGTATACTGTCCGCAAAAGCCATGAAGACAATATTTGAACCCTTCAGGATCAAGTCAGTTGAGCCTATTCGACTTACGACACGGGAAGAGCGGTGCAGGCTTGTGAAGACCGTTAATTTTAACCTCTTTTCGCTTCATGCCGACGACATAATGATCGACCTGCTAACCGATAGCGGTACCTCGGCGATGAGTTCTAATCAATGGGCAGCGATCATGCGGGGAGATGAAAGTTATGCCGGTTCACCTTCCTTTTATCGATTCGAGAAGGCTGTAAAGAATCTTATGCCATTCAAACACGTTATCCCTACCCATCAGGGTCGAGCTGCCGAGGCTATTTTATTTTCACTGCTAAGTGGCCCAGGGAAGCGAATTCCGTCGAACACTCATTTTGATACTACCCGCGGTAACATTGAGGCTACCGGTGCCTGCGCGGATGATCTCGTCATTGAGGCTGGTAAAGATCCCTCCCTGTACCATCCGTTCAAAGGTAATATGGATATAGAACAACTCGAAGCCTACTTGGCCACTCATGCCGACTCTGTACCATGCGTCATGTCAACCATAACCAACAATGCTGGTGGAGGGCAGCCAGTAAGCCTGGAAAATATACGAGCAACGTCCAAACTAGCGAAGAAGTACCACAAACTATTCGTGATAGATGGGTGTCGATTTGCAGAAAATGCCTATTTTATCCAGCAACGGGAACCGGGACAACGAGACAGGAGCATTGTCGATATCGTGCGTGATATGTTTAGCTGCGCCGACGCCATGGTCATGAGTGCTAAAAAAGACGCCTTCGCAAACATAGGCGGATGGCTGGCACTCAATGATGATGAGCTAGCCCTGAATAGCCGTGACCGTCTTATACAAACCGAAGGATTTCCAACCTATGGGGGCCTCGCAGGTCGAGACCTGGAAGCTATCGCACAGGGTCTCACTGAAATTGTGGATGAGGATTATTTGAGATACCGAATTCGAACCAACGAATATATCTCTGAAAAACTTGCCGAACTGGGTATCCCAGTGATGAAACCAGCAGGTGGTCATGCCGTATTCATCGACGCAAGAACCTGGCTAGATCATATCCCCCCGCTTCAGTATCCTGGTCAGTCTCTGGCCATCGCACTCTATGAAATGGGAGGCATTCGCACATGCGAAATTGGTACTGTTATGTTCGGTCGCTCTGCGGACGGTACCGAGTCACCCGCCACCATGGACCTCGTTCGACTGGCAATCCCGAGACGCGTCTATACCCAGTCTCACGCTGACTATGTCGTGGAAGTATTCGAAGAGCTCGCTACCATAAAGCAGGGTCTGCCCGGCTATAAGATCGTGGAAGAGCAAGCCAGGATGCGTCATTTCACCGCAAAATTTGCTCCAATCCCAAATTAACTCTTGTAGAATAGCGAATCAAAAAGGATCAGGGGCGAAACTCGACTTCCATCGTGCTAATTTTCTGTGCCCATAGTTGCGGCCCGGTCTGGTGTATCGATATCCCACGGTGATCGACAGCAACGGTTACCGGCATGTCTTCCAACTCAAATTCGTATATTGCTTCCATGCCAAGTTCGGGGAAACCCACAACATTGGAAGCCTTGATTGCCTGAGATACCAGGTAGGCCGCACCGCCTACCGCTATTAGATAGACCGACTCGTAATCCTTGATCGCCTCAATTGCAGTGGGCCCGCGTTCGGCTTTACCGATCATGCCCAGCAGCCCGGTTTTTTCCATCATCGTGCGGGTGAATTTATCCATTCGCGTTGCGGTAGTTGGCCCTGCCGGACCGACTACCTCGTCACGGATCGCGTCGACGGGTCCTACGTAATAGATAAACCGGCCGCTCAAATCTAACGGCAGCTCCTCACCCCTGGCAATCATATCAACCATTTTTTTATGCGCCGCGTCACGCCCGGTCAACATCTTTCCACTCAGCAACAAGGTATCGCCAGGTTCCCAGGTTTTGACCTGTTCGCGGGTCACCGTGTCGAGATTCACGCGTTTCACATTGGCACTAGTTTCGCGCATTATTTCGGGCCAGTCGTCGAGATTGGGTGGCGTCAATACTGCGGCACCGTTACCGTCGAGGATGAAATGCGTGTGCCGGGTCGCGGCACAGTTGGGAATAATAGCGACCGCCTTGTTGGCCGCGTGCGAGGGAAAATCCTTGACCTTGACATCCATTACGGTCGTCAGCCCACCCAGACCCTGCGCCCCGATACCGAGCCGATTGACCTTGTCGTAGAGTTCAAGACGCAATTCTTCGCTACGGCTATTTGCTCCCCGATCCTGCAATTCCTGAATATTGATCGGTTCGAGCAAAGCTTCCTTGGCCAGAAGCATCGCTTTCTCGGCGGTACCACCGATGCCGATACCGAGCATTCCCGGCGGGCACCAGCCCGCACCCATCTGCGGTACCATTTCGAGTACCCAGTCAACCACCGAATCGGAAGGATTAAGCATGACGAACTTCGATTTAGCCTCGCTACCGCCTCCTTTGGCTGCGACATGGACTTCGACGGTATCTCCGGGCACGATATCGTAATGAATCACCCCGGGGGTATTATCATTGGTGTTTTTTCGCGCCCCGTCCGGATCGTCCAGTATCGATGCACGTAAAACATTATCCGGGTCCAGGTAGGCTCGACGAATGCCCTCATTGCACATATCGGTCACCGATAGTTTCGCCTGCCACTGCACATTCATACCAACCTTTAGAAAAATCGTGACAATACCAGTGTCCTGACAAATCGGACGTCGTCCTTCCGCGCACATGCGGGAATTGATCAAAATTTGCGCGATGGCATCACGCGCCGCTGGGTTTTGCTCGCGTTGATAAGCCCTATCCATGGCGCGAATAAAATCCGCTGGGTGGTAGTAGGAGATAAACTGGAGCGCACCAGCGATACTATCGATTAAATCGTCTTGCCTGATGATTGTCATTAAGCTGGTTCCTTTTACTATGCATAATAATTGGATAAGCCATAGTTTAACGTTTTAGCTATATAAAGTGTCATCAATGGATGATTAATATATTGGTTACTTCCTTTGGGCACGCAAAGGAAGTGACTCGCTCACTTACTCAAAATTAACTACGAAGTAACGAGAGTTTTTGTGTGCGAAAACATGCTTAGTACACTAGCATGTAAAAATAAAAGAAATTCCCTACTCCCAACGAAAAATCCTCGCCCCAATCGCCAACAACACCACACTCGACAGTCCAAGTACCAGCAAGTGATCGGCAATTTGCATCAGGCCTGCGCCATCGATCATAATTTCTCGTGCTGCGTCGGTGACATGCGTCAATGGCAATATCAACGCAATTTTCTGCATCCACGGATGGGCGCCTTCGAGCGAAAACCAGATGCCGGAAAGAAACATCATCGGCCAACTGATCAGGTTGAGCAATCCGTTGGCGACTTCTTCGCTCGATATTCTCGCGGCGATTACCAATCCACAGCAGATCAGACAGATACAGCCCAACGTGAATACGATAAAAAGGTCGAGATAAGACCCGATCATCCGAAAACCGACAAAATAGTCCATGCCTATATAAATCAGTACATTCACCACCAGCAGCAGCCACAAGCGTGACATGATTTGCGCAGTAAGAAACTCGACCGGTGTTACAGGTGTCGCGCGTAAACGTTTGAGAACCCCCATTTTACGGTAACGTACAATGACATAGCCGATGCCAAACAGCGCCCCCCACATCATATTCATCGCGATCACGCCTGGTATTACCCAATCGAGATAGCGCACCGCGTCGCCCTGGAGCAGATTTTGCTTTAATACCTGGTCCGAATCGGCAAACGCGGCAATCAACAACTTTTCTACGATATAGCCATTCGGAGAGGTTTGATTAACCCAGTAATTTCGCGTATTTGTATCGAACAATAAGTCTACCTGGTGTCGTTCTATCTTGGGCAGGCTGGATTCGATATCGCTGACCTCGATAAACTTGACGAAGCGGGTCGATTTAAACTGCTCGTTTGCAATACTGTTTTGCGATGAAGCGATTAACGCCACCTTGAACTTTTCCGGGTTTTCTTCGGTGAATGCGTAAGCGAAGCCAATGATGATCAGCACTGGCAATAGTACGCTCCAGGCCAATGCCGAGCGGTCGCGAAAAAACTCGGTGTTACGCGCCACGAACAGGGCGTAAATTCTATTCCACATCAGGCGCGTAACTCCTTGCCGGTCAATTCAAGAAACAGGTCTTCGAGATCTCGGGCGCGGATACGCAGGCGATCAAGGGGTACTCCAAGTGACAGCAACTTTTCGATGGTTCGGTTGACATCTTCGGTCACGATATGTGCGTTACCATTGCGATAGGTCGCATCGAATTCGGGACCGCCCACCCGCGGTGGGATATCATTTTCGTCAATTTGCACCACGACATCGTCGAAGTGTCTGGCGAGTAATACATCGGGTGCGTCGTGGGCGATGATGCGGCCATGATCCATAATCGCGATCTCATCACATAGTTCATAGGCTTCTTCCATGTAATGCGTGGTCAGCAAAATAGTTGTACCTTTGGCTTTTACCTGCTGGACTCGTTCCCACAGATTACGTCGTGATTGCGGATCAAGCCCGGTAGTCGGCTCGTCCAGAAACAGGATTTTAGGCAGGTTGATCAGTGATAACGCCAGTAACAGACGCTGCTTCTGCCCTCCGGATAATTGACGCGTATCCTGGTGTAAAAATTCGCCCAGCGAATATTCTTCGACGAGTTGATCGATGTCGGCGGTACGCGGATAAAAACGACTAAACTGAACCAGCATTTCGCGCACGGTTACAAACTCCTGTAACGCTGTATTCTGGAACATGATGCCCGCTTCATTGCGAAATTGCGCACCGAGCGGTTCACCCTGGTAAAGAATGTTACCCTGGTCTGGCGTCTTGATCCCTTCCATCAGCTCGATAGTGGTTGTCTTGCCGGCTCCATTGGGTCCGAGCAGCCCGAAACAGGTCCCCGCACGAATTTCCAAACTAACCTCATTCACTGCGGTTAGATCACCAAATCGTTTGACCAGACTGGATACTTGCAGGATTACGGACATGATGGCCTCGAAACAGGGAGGCGCAGAGTATAAACAGCGACACCATTGAAGGCTACCGCGTTCGTATATCGCATAATGGTGGTAGGCAAGCCACCACCGTCGACTTATACTCGGATGATGGGCGAGGAAATCTACCAACAGAATTTTGAGGAAAAGGATTACGAGCGCTTCCACCAGCGCCTGGTGGAAGAAACCGAGTTTGTCCGCTCGTTATTTACGCAACGCGCTTTTGATAATCAAACACGAAAGCTTGGTTACGAGCTGGAGCTTTGCCTGGTGGACAAAAAAGGTCAACCCAGCAAGCTTAACCACGAGGTGATCGAGCAGGCAAAAAATCCATTACTGACAACCGAACTGGCGAAGTTTAACCTCGAAATAAATGGCCATCCGTTTGATCTCAGTGCCGATGTGTTTGACTTCATCGAGACCGATTTAAGCGATCTATACCAACAGGTCGAGAGGGCAGCCAATAAATTTGATGTGCATTCGGGACTATTCGGTGTGTTGCCCAGTTTGACACCGGAGCACTTGAATCCTGATACCTGTATGTCTGAACTGCATCGTTATGATCTGCTCAGCCGGCAGTTGATCAAAATGCGTGGCCAACCCGTTGAACTTAATTTAAAAGGCGAAGATCATCTCATCATCGAGAAAAACGACGTCATGCTCGAAGCACTGAGCACATCGCTGCAAGTTCATCTACAGGTACCATTTGACGAAATAGTCCCTGCTTATCACGCCGGATTGTGGTCCAGTATGTTGATTTTGGGCGCTTCACCCAACTCACCGCTAATCTTCGGAAAAAGCTGCTGGCAGGAGTCGCGTATTGGTATTTTTCAACAGGCTGTCGATACCCGCAATGTCGAAGAAATTCGTGACGGCATAGTCCCCAGGGTCCACTTCGGCAAGGATTATATCGAATCCCTGTTTGAACTGTTCGAAGATAATTTTTACTACAGTCCAATCCTGCCTGAAGTAGTCGATAAACCGACCGAAGCGCTTCATCACTTTAACCTGCACAATGGCACAATCTGGCGCTGGGTACGCCCTATTCTGGGTCAAAACTCGAGCGGAGAATATCATCTGCGACTCGAACTTCGGGTAGTACCTTCCGGTCCGACACTGATCGATACTGTCGCCAACCTGGTTTTTTATATCGGCTTGACTGAGGGACTAATGGCCTGCGGCAATGATCTGACGCAGCTCGAATTTACCGCACTTGAAACCGACTTTTACGCCGCCGCGCGCGACGGTATGAAAGCCAGGGTACACTGGATTGATGGTCACCAGGATTCGCTAAAGAACCTGATCCTGGCCCAGGCCCTGCCGCTCGCACAATCCGGATTAAAGATTATTGGTGTAGAGGGTATCGATAAATGGCTAAACATTATCGCTGCGCGCGTGAGCTCAGAGCAAACCGGCGCTAACTGGATTATGCAGCACTGGAAACAGCACGCGGACACCGACAAAATGGTGCGAAGCTATTTACGACATGCAGCTAGCAATACGCCGGTTCATCTATGGCCAAAGGCATGAACCCAGGCATATATCAGGACTTCTTTTGACCTGCCAGGTATTCCTTAAACCAGCTCGCCCCGGGCGGGATAATCATTGGCGAGCGCGAAACTCAAGGCACCTAATACTTCGCGGAAATGCGGACGCGCGAATGGCATAGTGCTTATCTGAGCCCAGTACAAGGTATTGTCAGGACGCACTAAAAAAAGGCCGGGTTCGCTGAACTCGGCCGGCTCTTCAATGCCAATCGAAGTCTTGCCACGCCCTGCCGAACGATGCAGTCCCCAGGCTTGCGCCTGCTCAACGCTGACGCCATAACCGAGGTTAGTATTTTTCAGCCCCCAGTCTTCAACGGCCTGCTTTGCGCGCTCCTCGCCATCACTACTCAGGGCCAGGATACCAACGCCGGTCTCGGCGAAATCACCAGCCAGCTTTTCGAGTTCAGCCAGGTATTTGCTGCATATGGGGCAATGCAAACCGCGATAAAACACTAACATAGTAAAGTTTTCGGGTGCCTGATCACCGAGTGACCAGGGTCCCTGAAGGGTCGATACCTCGAGGGCGGGTACGGTCTGGCGGGGTTTTAACACGGTCATTTATTTCTCCAGTAAATTGGTGCGAATGGGTGCCTGTGCCTATGATAAAGCATTTTACAAAAAACAGCTTCAGGTGTTATTAATTAATCGACGGAAATTCATCGGCTCCAACCTGAGACCTACACTAGTGACTATGGTTCAAGCTACACTTAACCAGAAAGTCGCGTCGCTCCTCGGGCTGTAATTTGACCTTAAGATCGATACCGCCGGCGAGCGCCTCGACCAGTGATAGTGTTGATAACTGCTGCGATAACAACTTTTGTTAGGATCGACTCCCGCTTTTCAATACACTAGACTTTAATCTTCCATGGCCGGATACAAACCATTGAAAAAACAAAATTAATAACCCATGAACGAAAATAAAACAGTGGCAGTGGTTGGTGCCGGAATAGTTGGTTTGAGCTGTGCAATATGGTTACAGATAAAAGGTTTTTCGGTGATTCTGATAGACCCTGAAAAGCCGGGCTCGGGTACATCCTCTGGTAATGCCGGTACCATTGCCGACTACGGCTGCATCCCGGTCAACAATCCGAAAATTTTCAGGCGCCTGCCGTCACTGTTGTTTTCCAAAGATAGCCCGTTCTCTATTGATCTGCACTACGCCCTCACACATTTACCCTGGCTAATCGGTTTCCTCAAAAACTGCAGGACCGCGCGTGTTGCGCGTATTACCAGGATACTCGGCAAACTGTTGGCAAAAACTTACCAGGGGCTGGACCCGCTGATCGAATTGAGTGGCTCGCGCCACCTGCTTTCGCAGCAAGGTTTCCTGCAGGTTTTCAAAACCGAACGGGAATATGAATCTGTTCGCGCCAATACTCAGGCGCGTAAAGACCAGGGCGTGGAATTTATCGAACTTAACGCCGCCGAAATCGGTGAACTGGAACCGTCGTTAAAGCAAGCATTTGAAAAAGGACTGTATTTCAACAATGTTAGCCATGTGGTCAATCCACAATCGCTGTCGACTCGTTATTTCGAATGTTTTCTCGCCAAACAGGGGCGTTATGTCAAACAACGTGCCCTCGCGGTTGATCACAAAAAAGAGGCGATTAGGGTAATTCTGGAAGATGGTGAAACTATCGACGCGGATCGCGTGGTAATCGCCGCAGGCGCATTCTCAGCGCAAATCGACGGCACTGGCGCTCAACGCCTGCCGCTGGATACCGAGCGTGGATATCACATCCAGTATGCCGGCAGGCAATCCCTGCTCAAGCGCCCGGTAAGCTGGGTCGCGGCGGGTATGTACGCGACACCAATGGAGCAGGGGTTACGTTTTGCCGGAACAGTTGAATTTGCCGGCTATGATCAATCCATGAACCCGCGCAACCTCGACTTTCTGGTACGCAAGAGCCGGGAAATGTTCGACCTGCCCGAGAGCCCCGACCAGGAGTGGCTCGGTTTCAGGCCAACCTTCCCGGACGCATTACCGGTCATCGGTTACAGCCCGCACTCGGAATATATACTGTTTGCATTCGGGCACCATCACCTGGGACTGACGCTGGCCGGCATCACCGGAAAATTGATCGCCGAGCTACTCAACCAGGAAGAACCTAGTCACAAGCTAAAAGCCTTTAGTTCGAGGCGGTTTCGATAATTCAGGGAACCTCTGGGTAATTAAGCTCTCCCGGGTCGATAGACGACCCCACCGATGGAGGCAGGGCGCGTAAACCGCCGTTAGCTTTTTAAAAATCAGGTATTATATTCCCTGATATTTATCGAGACTGCTATTTTTCCAGTCTCAACGATCGAGTGCAATTCCAATATTGAGGTATTTTGTGCGACCTATTGTCTGGAACAACAAATCATGACCGAGGACCGAACCGGTAAACAGCCCGGGGTCGACAAACTTTTGAAGGGTTACCGGCACTACCGGGACGGATCCTACGAAGCGAGTCGACCATTGATCGAAAGCCTGGTCGAACGTGGCCAGCGGCCAGAGGTTGCAGTGATCGCCTGTTCCGATTCACGCGTCGACCCGGCCATACTGTTCCAGGCAGATCCGGGTGACCTGTTCGTGATTCGCAATGTCGCCAACCTGGTTCCGCCGATGGAACAGGAAGGCACCTTTCACGGTACCAGCGCAGCACTGGAGTTCGCGGTACTGGGTCTCAGCGTGAAGCACCTGATGGTACTGGGCCATGCCCATTGCGGCGGCATCAAGATGATGATGGAGCCCGATCCTGGTAACACCACCTTTAAATACGTACCCTCCTGGGTATCGATGCTTGCCGCCGCCCACCGACGTGTGCTGGCGACCATGTCGCAAGCCAGTAACGAGGCACGCACCCGCGCCTGCGAGCAAAATGCAGTCCTGGTTTCGCTTGAGAACCTGACCACGTTTCCCTGGGTTCGTGAGCGGGTGGAAACCGGTGATCTGCAGTTGCACGGCTGGTACGTCGACATTGCGATTCCGGAACTCTGCTCCTATGACTGGCAATCGGGGAAATTTATTCCCTTTGCATAAGTATTCTGGTTAGCCAGGTTTCTCGAATTAAGAAACTAATTCGCCCAGTATTTCACAAAGCAAGTGGATATCCGGACACCTGTCGATTTTCAGTATTTCGTCTGCTACGGATCCCGCGAGGCATTTGCTTCGATGCCACTGACACACCGACAGGCAAACGATTCGGCTATTTCAGTTAACCGATGCAGGGAGTCAAACAGCCGCGAGGCGAGCGAATGTTCATAGCGATTGATTTCCAGCATACCGTCTTGACAGGTCGATCGCTCGCTGATTTAGCGGTTGAAGTAGATATCGCTCGCAATTATTTCTCTGGTACTATTTCACTCAATTCCGCGTTTGACCCTAAAGGCCAGCGCATGCGTACTTTTCCAAAGGAATAGACATGAGCCACGTATTTCCCCGTCATAGTAAATCAGTACCACCGATCGCGGTCAAAGGTGAAGGCGTTTATCTCTACGACCAGCAGGGCAAGCAATATCTCGATGGTTCCGGCGGCGCGGCAGTCTCCTGTCTTGGGCACGGCGACGCTGAAGTAATCGACGCGATCAAGGCCCAGCTCGATCGTATGGAATTTGCGCATACCGGATTTTTTAGCTGTGACGCCGCCGAATCACTGGCTGACCTACTGGTTCAAAATACACCCGCTAATCTCGACCGCGTATACCTGGTATCGGGGGGTTCGGAGGCAATCGAAGCGGCACTCAAACTAGCGCGTCAGTACTTTCTCGAAATCGGGCAACCGCAACGTCACAGGGTGATTGCCCGTTTGCAAAGTTATCACGGCAACACGCTCGGGGCACTCGCTGCTGGCGGTAATACCTGGCGGCGTGAACCCTTTGCACCGTTGATGATCGACACCTCGCATATTTCTCCCTGTTATGCCTACCGGGGCAAAACCGATGATGAGTCCGAGTTCGAATATGGCCAACGCGTTGCCAACGAACTCGAAGCTGAAATCAACCGCCTCGGAGCCGAACAGGTCATGGCGTTTGTTGCCGAACCGGTGGTGGGTGCGACCATGGGCGCGGTGCCCGCGGTGAACGGGTATTTCACCCGTATCCGCGAAATCTGCGATCAGTACGGCGTATTACTGATCCTGGACGAAGTCATGTGTGGTATGGGGCGCACCGGTAGCCTGTTCGCCTGCGAACAGGAGGGAATTGCTCCCGACATTACCACCATCGCCAAGGGCCTCGGTGCGGGATACCAGCCGATTGGCGCGATGTTGTGCAGCGCGGAAATCTATGCGGCGATCGAAAATGGCTCGGGGTTCTTCCAGCACGGACATACCTATCTCGGACACCCGGTCGCCTGCGCGGCAGCGCATGCGGTAGTCAGTGCGATTCTGGATCGAAAATTAATAGCGCGCGTACAAACCCAGGGTGATCGGTTGATGCAGGGACTCAAGGATCAGTTTGCAGACCACCCACATATTGGTGATATTCGTGGCCGGGGATTGTTCCTGGGACTGGAGTTTGTGCAGGACCGGGAAACCAGAGCGGCATTTGATCCGGGCCTTGGAATCAACACGGCATTCAAAAAAGCGGCATTCGAGGCCGGACTGATCTGTTACCCGGCAGGTGGCACCATCGATGGCAAACTGGGCGATCATGTGCTGCTCGCACCACCATTTATCATCGAGGACAACCATATCGATGAAATCCTCGGCAAGCTCGATATTGCAGTACAGGCTGTATTGAAATAATCCGAAAATGACACCGACGATTATCATGATCGCACCCAACGGTGCGCGTAAAACCCGGCTGGACCACCCGGCCCTGCCGGTTTCGATTGAAGAAACCATCGATGAAGCCGTTCTATGTCATGCCGCGGGAGCCACGATATTGCATGCGCACGTACGCGGCAAACAGGATGAACACCTGCTCGACGCGGGCCTGTACCAGGAATTAATCGCCGAGTTGAAGCACCGGGCCCCGGAAATGCTGGTGCAGATTACTACCGAAGCAGTCGGTATCTATACGCCGACACAACAAGTCAATTGTGTACAGGCAGTGGTGCCCGAAATGGCCAGCGTTGCATTAAAAGAGATAACGGCCAATTTTACCGAGCTCCAGTTTGCCAAAAATTTTTATGCCTGGACCATTGAAGCCGGGGTCCATATTCAGCATATTCTCTTTTCAGATGAAGAACTGGTCCAATTCTTAAAGTTAAGACAAAGCGGAGTCATCCCAGCCTCTCATCGCTGCGTGCTTTTTGTGCTGGGCCGATACGCGGCCGATTTTCAGTCGTATCCGACCGATCTGGACCCCTTCCTTGCCCGTGACCTGAAGGGTCTTGACTGGTTTGTCTGTGCCTTCGGTGCAAAAGAACAGGCCTGCATTAACGCGGCCATCGATCAGGGCGGCCATGCCCGTATCGGATTTGAGAATAATCTGTACCTGCCTGGTGGGGATGTCGCGGCAAATACCGCAGAACTGGTGAGCGAATTAACAATGTCTATTGCAGCGTCGGGTCGACTTATTGCAACGAGCGGCGAGGTGCGTCATCTGTTAGGTTTGCGCAGTGCGTAGAACAGAACGATTGTTGCGAAAAGACAAAAGCCCACCAGTATCAGGCATATCTGCTCAAATTCCATCCCCCGGGTCAACAGGTAACCAACCAGCGCGGGTCCCAAAGCTGATGAAAACACCATCACCGCGTTAGTCAGCGACTTGATCGCTCCCAGATACCTGAGACCGTAAAGTTCGGCCCATAAAGCACTCAATCCGGTGAAGTAAACGCCGGAGGAAACCCCGGTCAATATCATGTAAGGCCAGATCAGAAACCGGTCATCGGAAATGGTTAATGCAGTCAGGCCGGCTGCCAGTGGCAGCAGGAACCATGGTACAACTTTACGTGCGCTGAATCGATCGATCAAAGTCCCCGATAAAATGATGACAAGCACCGTCGCTGTCGAATAGGCCCAGTAGTTTCCAGTCACCCACAGGCTGCTCCAGCCTTTAGCTTTGGCAATTTCAGCCGGGAAAAAGAACATTGCGGTGCCGATCATCGATGGTGCAATCATCGCCGGCAACATCAGGTAAAAAAGTGGCTCGGAGAGCATTTTGCGGCGCGTATAGGACAACTGTTGATCATCCTCGGTGACTGTGTGATTCATTTTTTCCAGCAATCGAGCATGTCTTTGCCGGTGGCCTTTCAATAACCACAAGGCAAGTGGAATCGATAGCAGTACGAAAACCGCAGTACCAAAGTAAGCCTCGCGCCAGCCCCAGGACTGTATCGAAAACACCGCCAGTAAAGGCAGAAAAGCCTCACCGAACGAAAATCCAATCGCGGCCAGCGCAATCGCTTTACCCCGATCGGCCGCATGGTAACGTGCCATCGAAGTGATACTGGCGTGACTGGTTAATCCCTGTCCGAATTGGCGAAGCATAAAAATTGCCAACACCAGCATTAGCGGTGAAGTAACAGACCCGATGACCAGGCAGGCTAAGACCAGCCCGGCCAAACTCAGGCTTGTAAACAGGCGAAGATCGATGCGGTCGATGATCGTACCACTCCAGGTGATCACTGCCGCGCTTGCCAGCGTACCTATCATGTAGGTACGCCCCCAGGCACCGTTATCGAGATCGAAAAGGGCCTGAATTTCGGGCCCGAAAACACCGATGAAATAGGTTTGTCCCGGGCTCGAGAGGAATGCGAGCAAAAACCCAAAGCCAAGAAATCGAGGATGCGTGCGCGCAAAGTGCCAGTAATCGATTAGCATATATTGGTTCTTAGGAATGGGCCGGGAGAAATGCCGAAAGCATCAACCGTATCGAAATCAACAGCGTGACACGTTAGATTGAATTCGGTTAAAGATCTATAAAATTCGCTCAATCTAGTCGAATATATAAAGTAAACTGTCCAGCAGTTTAACCAGCCCAGCAAGTGTAAGGTGCTTTATGTCCAACCCAAGCCAATACAAACCGCCAGTAGACGCCGAGCAGCGGCGAAGCGAACCCCCGGTAATCTGCTATGACGTCGATCAACTGCCTGACTGTGATATGCAATTGTACGAATCGGCACGCAAACACATGGAGAAGGTTTCCGAGTTGAGAGTAGAGCCCCGCGATGGTGATTCATTTGAAGTCCCGGCTGGATACTTTTTCCGAATTGTCAGCGTTGAGGGACCACAGGTCGGGGATCTCAACCTGTGGAACACAGCTGATCTTTCCGAGCGTTTTTTTAGTGGCAAAACCCGACAACTGCATGCCAGCCACGTCAGTACCGGTGACCGCCTGTGGAGTACAATGCCCGGCTTGAGGCCTCTCGCGACTATTACCCATGACACGCTGGACTGGTATGGCTGGGACGATGATGGGGCCGGTGTTCACGACGTCATAGGTACTCGTTGTGACCCCTACACCAACTTCATGCTCAAGGGCGTGGATTACCATCACTGCTGCCATTCCAACCTGACCCGTGCGCTGGCAGCGACCAGGGGCATATCGCCCGAGGAAGCCGAGCCGCATGTTCACGATGTGCTAAACGTATTCATGTGTACCGGCTTTACGCGTGATACGCAGCAATATTTTATGAAGGCGAGCCCGGTCCGATCCGGGGATTTTATCGAGTTTTTTGCCGAAATTGATTTGCTCGGAGCACTTTCTACCTGCCCCGGCGGTAACTGTGTCAGTAGCCATTCTGATGACTCGACACAGTGCTATCCACTTCTGGTGGAAATTTTCAAGCCGCGGGATAATGCCCTGGGTGATTGGCAACAACCGGCGCGCAGTGGTTATTCGGGCAGACATGGATGCTAGCATGATTCAACAAACCGATCCCTCGCGACTGGGCATCGACCCCGACCGACTTCATCGTATCAACGAAATGATGGAACGGTATGTAGCGGAGGGTAAGACTGCCGGAATGTTAACCCTGGTCAGCCGCAACGGGGAAATCGCCCATCTCGCAACCCATGGTTACATGGACCTGGCTACACAGACGCCGATGAGTGCCGATACCATTTTCCGTATTTACTCGATGACCAAGCCGATTGCGAGTGCGGCATTGATGACCCTGCTGGAAGCTGGAAAATTTCAACTCGATGACGTTGCGCATCGATGGATCCCAGCACTCAGGACACTCAGGGTTTACCGGTCCGATGGCGAACTGGAACCGCTCGAGAGCGATATCACGATACGCCAGTTGCTCACCCATACCGCTGGTTTTACCTATGGATTCGAACCTGACACTAGTCCGGTCGATAAAATGTACGTCGAAAAATGGCCCGGCTTCAATTCCGAAAAAACACTTTCCGAGTTGTTGGCAGACCTGTTCGAACTGCCGCTAGTCGCGCAACCGGGTAGCCTGTGGCACTACAGTATTGCGACCGATATCTGCGGTTACCTGGTTGAGCTGATGAGCGATATGCCACTCGGTGATTACCTGCAAAAAACAATATTTGACCCGCTCGGCATGGTCGATACCGCTTTTGAAGTACCAGACGACAAGCTCGCACGCTTTGCAACGCTATACGGCTGGACCCCGGAAAACCCGCTCGCGGTACTCGAAGAGCCAAAATCGTCGCCATTCATCCCACCTGCGACGATGAATTCGGTGCCGTTACAATCTGCGGGTGCCGGACTCGTGTCTAGCGCCAGTGATTACTGGCATTTTGCACAAATGATACTGAATGGTGGCGAATTGGATGGCAGGCGTATCCTCGGCCGTAAAACAGTCGAATGGATGACGATGAACCATCTGCCTGGTGACCTGTTGCCATTGAGTTTCAACGGTGTGGTACCGGATCGCTCAAACGCCTATGGTTTTGGTCTGGGTTATTGCGTGAATATCGATCCGGCTAGTGCGGGCACCCTGGGTTCGCAAGGCGATTTCGGCTGGGGTGGTCTCGCCGACACCTACTGCTGGGTAGATCCGAAGGAACAATTGATCGGCATCTTGATGCAACAATACAGCCCGTCACTCGCCCACGCCGGTCGCCGGGACTTTCGCAACCTCGTGTACCAGGCACTAACCTGAGCCCGTCGTTCCGGCCGTTAGAGCCGGAAGCTAACTCGATTATCGTCATTCCTGCAATACCACCGACTACGCGATCCATACGTACCTAATTTTTGTTTCATGGTAAGGGTTCCTGTTAGATTCAAACCCGAGTATATGGGTGTCTCTTTATAATCGTCCGTGACAATGTCACCAAGCGTGTAAAGACCTATTCAAACGCCAGCGCGGCGTCCTGTAGCCAGAGTAACAGGTAATCTGCAAAACTTCGGCGAATAACGAGTTCAAACCCGGAACCATCTAACAGCGGTGCTATAGTCATTCCCGCCTTTGCCAATCGAGTCTGCGCACACTGCCCAGGCTTGAATTCGCGGGGATGCAGGTCAAGCGGACAGTCGGTAGCGAGCAGCGAGCCAGCATTGTCGCCCCGGACTTCAACCCGGGTAAGACCGCTCGAATTATCCACAGCCGACGAAAATACCCCCACCAGCGCTTCGCGCAGTTGCGCCTGCAGCTGCAACTGTTTTCCGGTTGGGGTAACTAGTAGCCATTCGTCAGGACCCAGCCAGTAGATGCGATGATCCCCGGATTCGACCATGGTGTTGGCCTCGATTGGCGGTTCGCAACCGAGAACCTTCAGTAGCGCCGCGAGAAAGGCAGTATCACTCGAGCGACCGCGCAAATTCAGGTAGCCAAGAAAAGGGGTCTCCCTGATCTCGGGCGCATTGCCCCTGGCGTCACCCAGGTCGATCTGTACCAGTGGGCTTTGCTGCTGGAATAGATCAGGCATCTTGTTTTACTCCTTCTTTATCAAAGAAGACCGTATCCGTAATGGTTGCCTTGATGACCTTGCCGTTCGCGAGTGGCGCGTACACGGTTTCACCCATGCGGTTGTGGCCGCCCTTGATCAATGCCATCGCAATTGAATGCCCGCAACAGGCGCTGTAATAGCTCGAACTGACGTGCCCGGTCATGGGTACCGGTTTGTCAGAATGTGGATCATTCACCAGTTGCGCCCCTTCCGGGATTACGCTGTCCGGGTCCTCGGTGATAAGGCCAACCAGTTGCTTGCGATCCTTGCGTACCGTATCGGGTCGGCTTAACGAGCGCTTGCCGAGAAAATCGGCCTTGGTTTTGGACAGTGCCCATCCCAATCCCAGGTCATAGACCGTGACCGAACCATCGGTATCCTGCCCAACTATGACATATCCCTTTTCTGCGCGCAGTACGTGCATGGTTTCGGTACCGTAGGGAGTGATGTCATACTCGGCGCCCGCCTGCATCAACTTTTCCCACATATAACGGCCATGATTGGCGGGGATATTGACCTCGTAGGCCAGTTCTCCCGAAAAACTGATCCGGTTCACACGACAATCAACATCGCCAATTTTCCCGTTGCGAGTCGTCATGAACGGGAATGCACCGGCGTCAAAGTCAATGCTCTCACATACCGCCGATACCACCTGGCGGCTATTCGGCCCGACCACGGCTGCGGTCGCCCAGTGATCGGTAACCGAGGTCAGGAAAACTTCCAGTTGCGGCCATTCGGTTTGCAACCAGCGCTCCATCCAGGCAAAAACCCCAGCGGCCCCACCGGTAGTGGTATGCATGAAAAAATGATCATCGGCGAGACGGATCGTCACCCCGTCGTCCATCACCATACCGTCTTCGCCGAGCATGAAACCATAACGTGCCTTGCCGGGTTCCAGCTTCATCCAGTTGTTGGTGTAAATCATTTCCAGGAACCTGGCTGCATCCTGACCGATGATTTCAATCTTGCCCAACGTCGACGCATCGAAAATACCGACGTTATTTCGAACCGCCAGGCACTCGCGTTTGACCGCATCGTCTATCGACTCGCCTTTCTTGGGGTAATACCAGGGGCGTTTCCACTGACCCACATTTTCGAATTCGGCGCCGTTTTCTTCGTGCCAGGCGTGCATTGCGGTTTTGCGCACCGGGTCGAACAGATCATCCCCGAGATCCTGCCCGGCAATAGCGCCGAAGCTGACCGGCGTGTAGTTTGGTCTGTAGGTAGTCGTACCGGTGGCGGCAATACTCTGGCCCAGAGACTCGGCAAGTACGGCCATGCCTAAAATATTGCCAGTTTTGCCCTGGTCGGTTCCGAATCCCATCGCAGTATAGCGCTTGACGTGTTCGACCGAGTGATAGCCCTCGCGCGCGGCAAGTTTTATATCCGCGGCAGCGACGTCATTTTGCATATCGATAAACGCTTTTGGACCCCGGCCTTTGGTATGCGGTGAAGGCACCAGCCAGAGCGGCATGATTGCATCGCCCTGCTCTGCACTGGTCACCGGGGCTTTCATCGTCGCATCGAAACCGCAGGCTTTAGCCGCTGCATTGCCCGCATCAACGGCCTGCTTTAGAGTCGATTTTAAATCCAGTGTGCCATTCGCCGCACCGACCGATGCCTGCGCCTGCACCGGCGTCCCGGGTCGGAACATTGCGGCTTCCTCATCCCAGGCCGATTTGCTACCCGACTGTGAACTTAGATGTACCACCGGGCTCCAGCCACCCGACACCGCAAGCAGATCGCAGGACAGTGTATTCGGTTCGCCCGCGAGGGACCGCCCATCGCTCGACAGGCTTGCTACCTGTACCGACTGCAAACGCTTGCTACCCGCGGTATCGATTACAACGCTGGCATTCATTACCTGAATTCCCGCGCTGCGCACCGTATTCGCAATCTCGCTCGATGAGTCGCTACGTGCATCGACGACCGCAACCACGGCAGCGCCAGCCGCTTTTAAATCGAGTGCGGTTTGGTAGGCGCTATCGTTATTGGTAAAAATGACAGCCTTGTCACCCGGCCTGACCGCGTAACGGTTGGTGTAGGTCGAAACTGCCGAGGCAAGCATAATGCCCGGGCGATCATTATTACCGAAGGCCAGCGGACGTTCGCTCGCACCGGTTGCCAGAACAACCTGATGGGCACGCACCTGCCAGAGTTTTTCACGCCCACCCTCACGCTCATTTAGCGCCATGTGATCGCTCAACCGTTGGTTTATGGTCAGAAAATTTTGATCGTGATATCCAAAAACAGTGCTGCGCGGCAACACCGTGACCCCGGGCATGCCCTGCAATTCGCTAACCGCTGACTCGATCCAGTCATCGGCCGATTTGCGCCCAATTTTGACATGACTCGACAGTGTCAGACCGCCGAACTCGGCTTGCTCATCTGCCAGTATAACCCTCGCGCCCGCACGGCCGGCGGCCAACGCAGCAGCCAGGCCTGCGACACCACCACCAGCCACCAACAGGTCACAGTGTGCGTGTGTCTTTTCATATCGATCCGGATCGGCCAGCTCGGGTGATCTGCCCAGACCGCTCGCCTTACGAATGAAATGTTCGTATTTCATCCACATGAATTTCGGCCACATGAAGGTCTTGTAATAAAACCCGGCCGGCATCAGGCGGCTGAACAGGCTATTGATTGCCATCAAATCAAAATCGAGACTCGGCCAGCAATTGACGCTTCTGGCCTCGAGGCCTTCGTACAGTTCAACCTGGGTCGCGCGGGCGTTGGGAATTGTGTGTGAGCCTTTTTCAAGCTGAAAAATAGCATTTGGCTCTTCTGCACCAGCGCTCATAATTCCACGGGGGCGATGGTATTTCCAACTACGACCGACCCTGTGCACCCCGTTCGCGAGTAACGCGGAAGCCAGTGTATCGCCTGCCTGCCCGCTATAGGATTTGCCATTGAAGCGGAAGTTAATCGTTCGATCGCGATCGATACGACCGCCCTGCGCGGTACGATATCGCTGACTCATGTGCCGCCCGCGGAAGGCGGCATTTCGCCTATCTTGTACGAACCGCTAATCTGGTAGGTAGCAGTATTGCGTTCGACGTTGAAATAACGTCGACAACCAGCCGCATGTAACCATTGCTCGCGGTGTAATCCCTTCGGATTTTTACGCATGAACAGGTAGTCCGCCCAGGCCTCGTCGCTGAGATTTTCGGTTTCCAGCGGGCGCGCAATATGGGCCTCCCCCGCGTAGGAGAATTCACTTTCATCGCGCGCACCACACCAGGGGCATTCAATCAATAACATCTCAGCTACCTGCTAATGGGCGACACCGGCAGCGCCGTGTTCATCGATTAAGTACCCGGTAGTAAAACGGTCGAGTGCGAAAGCCTGGTTTAGCTCGTGCGGCTCACCTTTCGCCACGTTCTGCGCGAACACCCAGCCCGAACCTGGCGTCGCCTTGAAACCGCCGGTACCCCAGCCACAATTGAAATACAAACCCCGCACTGGTGTATTACCGATAATCGGGCAGGCATCGGGTGTGGTGTCGACGATACCACCCCATTGACGGTTCATGCGCACACGGCTGAAAATCGGGAATAATTCGACAATGGCTGCCACGGTATGCTCGATTCCGCTAAAACTGCCGCGCTGGCCATAACCATTGTAACTGTCAATGCCGGCGCCGATGACGAGGTCGCCCTTATCCGACTGGCTGACGTAACCGTGTACTGCATTGGACATGACGACCGTATCGAGTACGGGTTTGATCGGTTCAGACACCAGCGCCTGTAACGGATGGCTCTCGATTGGCATCCGGAAACCAGCCATATCAGCCAGCACCGAGCAATGCCCGGCGACCACAACCCCGATTTTTTTTGCCGAAATCGCGCCACGGGTAGTCTCGACTCCTGTTACCGCGCCATTCTCCTGCCTGATGGCGGTGACTTCGCAGTTTTGAATGATATCCACGGCGTGTCTATCGGCAGCGCGCGCAAAACCCCAGGCCACTGCATCGTGGCGCGCGACGCCGCCGCGTGGTTGAAACGATGCGCCCAGTACCGGGTAGCGACAACCCTGGTCGATATTGATCGCCGGAATAGCACGTTTGATTTCCTGCGCACTGACTACGTATCCATCGATGCCATTCAGGCGATTGGCATTCACGCGGCGCTCGATGTCACGCATATCCTGCAAATTATGGCCGAGATTGTAGACCCCGCGTTGGCTGAACATGACGTTGTAGTTCAGGTCCTGGCTCAGGCCTTCCCACAGTTTCATCGACTTTTCGTACAGGTGTGCTGATTCGTCCCACAGATAGTTGGAACGAACAATGGTGGTGTTACGACCGGTGTTACCGCCACCGATCCAGCCCTTTTCCAGAACCGCGATATTTTTAATACCATGATCTTTGGCGAGATAATAAGCAGTCGCGAGACCATGGCCGCCACCGCCGACAATAATCACATCGTACTGATTTGCAGGCTCGGGGCTACGCCAGGCCTGTGCCCAGTTCTGGTGATTACTCAACGCGTTTCGCGCCAGCGAAAATATCGAATATTTGCTCATGCTAATCGGTTTGCGCCAAATGCCGGGCAGTGCTAAATTCGGCAGTCATCCAATCTTAAAAACAGGAGGCGTAGCATATCAAGACAGCCAACGGCGCGTAAAGCCATGTCAGCGACCATTTTAAACATGGGTCGAGAATTGATAATACAGTGCCGCATATGACCCTTTTTCAGGTCGCTTTACGAGATGTATGGGTCGTAGTTTAGACATTATGAATAAACAGGCTCTGCTCAAATAACGGGGCGATCAGTCAATCCGATTGAAGGCAACAGTTACCTGAACCAACCTGCCAGTAGGCAGATTGTACTCAAGTTAATTAAACAAATCTGGAGGGGATTTTATGATTGACGACAACACCGAAACCGACTATGAAATAGGTCAAGACAATATCACGCCGTTCGGTCTTGATATCCATAACCCGGTATTCCTGATTTCAGGATTATCGATCATTGCATTTGTATTGGTAACATTAATGTTTCAACAGGGGTCTGCTGAGTTCTTCGCCTGGCTACGACCCGCAATTACCAGCACTTTCGACTGGTTTTTTCTTTCTGCCGGTAATATCTTCGTAATATTTGCGCTGGTGGTCTGCGTGTCTCCGCTCGGCCGGGTACGCCTCGGGGGGCAGCACGCACGACCCGACTACTCTTATATAGGCTGGTTTTCAATGCTGTTCGCCGCTGGCATGGGCATAGGGCTGATGTTCTTTGGTGTCTCCGAGCCCATGTCGCATTTCGGTTCTTCGATGGGTGGCATCGCAATGGGAGAAAACGGTATTCGTACCGACTGGGCGCCACTCGGTGCGGCAGCCGGTGATATCGAAGCGGCCAGGGATCTTGCCATGGCTGCTACCATCTACCACTGGGGCTTGCACCCCTGGGCAATGTACGCCGTGGTAGCCCTGGCACTGGCATTCTTTTCCTTTAACCACAACCTGCCACTCACGCTGCGTTCTGCTTTTTATCCGCTGCTGGGTGAAAAAGTCTGGGGCTGGTCGGGGCACCTTATCGATACCATCGCGGTATTCGCCACGCTGTTTGGCCTCGCGACATCGCTGGGATTTGGTACCCAACAGGCGCTGGCCGGATTCAGTTTCCTGTACGGCTGGGGTACTGGTGGCGTGGCTGTGGTATTACTGATCACCTTTATCACCATAATCGCGATCGGTTCGGTCGTGCGAGGACTCGACGGCGGAGTCAAGGTGTTGTCCGAAATTAATATGTGTCTTGCGCTCGGTTTGCTGTGTTTCATATTATTCGTCGGCCCCACTGGAGAGATATTATCCACCCTGGTCTCCGGTGCTATCGCTTATGTCGGCGAGTTTATTCCGTTATCGATGCCTTTCGGACGCGAAGACGCCAACTTTTCCCAGGGCTGGACCTCATTCTACTGGGCCTGGTGGATTTCCTGGTCTCCTTTCGTCGGTATGTTTATCGCCAGGGTTTCGCGTGGACGTACTGTGCGCGAATTCCTGGTCTGCGTCATCCTGGTGCCTACCTTGCTTTGCGTGTTGTGGATGGCCACCTTTGGCGGTACAGCGCTGAGCCAGGTGATTGCCGACGCCAGTGCGCCGGTCGGGGCGGTAGCCCAGGAAATCAAGCTGTTTCACATGCTCAGTGATTTTCCGATGTCTGGCCTGTTGTCGCTGGTCGGTATCGTTCTGGTACTGGTATTTTTCGTCACCTCGTCCGACTCTGGATCGCTGGTCATAGATACTATTACCGCCGGCGGTAAAACCGATGCTCCGGTTTCGCAGCGGGTATTCTGGTGTAGCTTCGAAGGCCTGGTGGCGGCGGTATTGCTGTTAGTGGGTGGGGCGGAAGCGATTGGCGCTTTGCAGGCCATGGCGGTATCGACCGGATTACCATTTACCATCGTATTACTCGCGATGTGTGTCAGCCTCTGGATTGGACTGAGCAGGGCCAGCAAGGAGATTGACTAAAGGGTTCGATGCTTAGAACCGTATAGCAAGAAACCAGTAAAAAGCCCATCGGAATTATCATCCGGTGGGCTTTGTTTTTCCTGTAGATGCCTGGTAATTACAAAGCCGCTTCGAACTCGGGTACCGCTTCGAACAGATCGGCTATCAGCCCGTAATCGGCTACCTGGAAGATCGGCGCATCGCTGTCATTGTTGATCGCGACGATAACCTTGCTTTCCTTCATACCCGCCAGGTGCTGGATAGCGCCGGAAATACCGACTGCAATATACAGATCGGGCGCGATAACCTTACCGGTCTGGCCAACCTGGAATTCATTAGGAACGAAACCCGAGTCTACCGCGGCCCGCGAGGCGCCTACCGCGGCACCGAGCTTGTCGGCTACTGCCTGTAACAGGCTGAAATTATCGCCCGACTGCATGCCACGGCCACCCGAAATGACGATTTTGGCAGAAGTCAGGTCTACCTGGTCATTACTGGAAACCGCCTGTGATACCCAGCTCGACAAACCACTGTCGGCGCCACCACTGATGGCTTCGACGCTGGCAGAACCCCCCTCGGCGGCAGCCTCTTCGAAACTGATGGTACGCACCGTGATCATCTTGATCGAATCGGATGACTGGACCGTGGCCAGCGCGTTACCGGCGTAAATCGGGCGCACAAAGGTGTCGGCTGATTTAACCTCGACAATTTCCGAAATCTGCGCCTTGTCCAGCAGGGCCGATGCTCGCGGCATCACATTCTTTCCATAGGTAGTTGCTGCAACCAGCACATGACTATAGTTGGCGGCGATATCGACGATTAGCGATGCCAGGTTTTCCGCCAGGTGATGGGCATAAACCGCATCGTCGGCTAATTTAACAGTAGCGATACCAGCAATTTTTGCCGCGGCGTCGGCAACGCCAGCGCAGTTCTCGCCCACAACCAGCAGGTCGATATCGCCGCCTATTTGTTGCGCGGCTGTAACCGCGTGTAAGGTAGCGGCAGCAATTTCATTGTTGTCGTGTTCGACTATTACTAGATTGGTCATGGCTAGCTCGCATGTTGTATGAAGGGAACGAAGCTCAGGGAAAATATGGCAAACAAGGTTGGTTGATCGCCCGCCGATGCATAGCCATAGCTATGGATCAAGGGGGATCGATCAAGATTGGCAGCCAGATTTATCCTGACTTTGTTCAGGTATAAACTGCGCCAGGTGAGTTGTTGATTCATTATGTTTAATCCTCTGAATTTCTTGAAAAACCCGATAGTATTTACCGCCTTCGTGCAATATGCGGGCTTAGATCACCTTCGCTTCGTTGCGTAATTTATCGACCAGTTCGGCAACACTTTCAACGATAACACCGGCCGCGCGGCCTTCCGGTTCGACCACTTCGAGCGTGGTTAACCGGTTTGCAGTATCGAGATCGAGACTGTCGAGCTCGATCTTGTCCATCGGTTTACGCTTGGCCTTCATCACATCGGGCAGTTTGACGTAACGTGGCTCATTCAAACGCAGGTCTACGCTGACCACGGTCGGCATTTTCACGCTGATGGTTTCGAGGCCCGCATCCACCTCGCGAATGGTGGTAGCGGTATCACCGTCGATCTTCAGATCTGAGATAAAGGCGCTTTGCGACCAGCCCAACAGCGCCGACAGCATTTGCGCGGTCTGGTTGGAATCGTCATCGATCGCCTGCTTGCCGGCGAGTACCAGTCCCGGTGCTTCCTGATCGACAATCGCCTTCAAAACTTTCGCAATTGCCAGGGGTTCCAGCGCCTCGTCAGTGACAACCTGAATCGCCCTGTCCGCACCCATAGCCAGGCCATGACGCAGCGTTTCTTCGGTTTTACCACCCCCGACAGATACGACGATTAGTTCTTCGGCGATTCCGGCTTCACGCAAACGCAGCGCTTCTTCGAGCGCGTTTTCATCAAAAGGATTCATCGTCATCTTGGCGTTTGCCAGATCGACACCCGAACCGTCTGCCTTGACGCGTGCCTTGACCTGCGGATCAAGTACGCGTTTCACACATATCAGTATTTTCATTATGCTGTTAACTTCTCATTTTCAGGATCGTGGGAGATACCACGATCACAGTAGCTTCTAAAGCGGTCCAGGCCCGATTCGAAGGCGGGATATTCTATCGACATTTCGCGTGGAATCAAGCAATAAGACACCTCGGAACGCATCGAATCCGTCACGCGGATGGTGCAGCTCCCAGCCGGGTTTGCCGACGAACTCCGCAAAGGAAATTTTGACCGATCACTGAGATTCGAAAAATTTCAGATGCGACACAATTGGACAATACCGCGACTTCCTGATTTAAAGTTGTTGGAGAAGTCAAAACTGGGTGTTTATACTTAGGGAATCACTTTTCGCAGCGTCGGTATCGGCTGGTCGCCACCGGGAGAATAGTCATGGCACAGTTTCCAGATAAATCCAACGTCGTCATTATCGGTCTCGGCGGCATTGTCGGTGCCTCGGTAATTCATCACCTGATCGAACGCGGCTGGGACGACATTGTCGGCATCGACAAGGCGTCGGTTCCCACCGATATCGGTTCGACCTCGCACGCGTCCGATTTCTGCTACGCCACCGATCACAGCAAATTCACCTGCTATACCACGCATTACAGCATCGAGTTTTATGACAAGATGGGCCACTATGCACGCATCGGCGGTCTCGAGGTGGCGCGCAAGGGCGATGACGATCGCATGATGGAACTCAAGCGCAAGGTCGCTTCAGGCAAGGCCTTCGGCACCAGGGTGAAGATGATCAGCGCGGCCGAAGCCAAACAACTGTTTCCACTACTCGAAGAGGACATGATCCAGGGCGCGATGTGGGATCCCGATGCCGGCCTGGTGAAACCCCGCTCGCAGACGGTTGCTGGAATACTGGTTGATAACGCGGTCAAAACCGGCAAAGCCCAATCCTTTGCCAACACCACCGCAACCGGCCTCGACATTCAGAACGGCCGCATCGTCGGTGTAGAAACCAGCCGTGGTTATATAACTGCCAATCACGTCATCGTCTGCACCGGACTGTGGGGTCGTAGCATCGCCGAAATGGCTGGTGAGGATCTCCCGGTGATGCCAGTCGACCACCCGCTGAGCTTTTTCGCTCCCTACAATGAATTCGAAGGCACCGGCAAACACATCGGCTACCCGCTGCTACGCGACCAGGGCAACTCGGCCTATATGCGCGATACCGGTGATCCGAAAACACCGGAAGGCGGCCAGATCGAGTGGGGTTATTACGAGGAAAAAGAACCCCGCCTGGTACACCCGCGCGACCTTGCCGAACCAGGCGAGACCCACTGGTCACCCTCACAGCGCGATCTCGAGCTCGACCAGGTCATGGAGCCTCTCGAGCGCGCGATGGAACTGACCCCGATTCTTGGCGAAATCGGCTACAACGAGAAGCACTCGTTTAACGGTCTGCTGCAGGTGACCACCGACGGTGGTCCTTCGGTTGGTGAATCCACGCTAACCCGCGGGCTCTGGTATGCGATCGCGGTATGGGTTAAAGACGCCCCCGGAATCGCCAGGGTGCTGGTGGACTGGATGACCGATGGCGTCGCCGAGATGGACTTTTTCGGTATCGATACGGCGCGCCACTACCCGATTCAGAAGACACCCTCCTATATTTACGATCGCTGCTACGAATCCGCGTTCAAGATTTACAACCCTGCCGTGCACAACCGCGAACCCTATTCGAAGGGCCGTAATCTACGCCGCAGCGCCTTCTGGGCACGCGAGCAGGAGTTGGGTGGTTACTTCATGGAACTGTCGGGGTGGGAGCGCGCGCATGGTTACGCCTGCAACGAGCACTTGCTGGAGAAGTACGGCGAGCGCGTGCCGATACGCGAGCACGAGTGGGATAACCGCCACTTCTGGCGCGTATCCAACGCCGAACACCTGGCGATGTCGGAAAACGTCGGCATGATCAACCTGTCGCATTTCGCCGTGTACGATGTCCTGGGTCCCGATGCCGAGGCCCTGATGGAATACATCTGTGTCGCAAAAGTCGGCGGCGATACGCCCATCGGCAAGGGAGTCTACACGCATTTCCTGGACAAGCGCGCCGGTGTACGGGCAGACCTCACCGTCATTCGCCATGCGCAAGACCGCTTCCGGGTGATCGACGGTGCCGACGCGGGTAATCGCGACTATATCTGGCTCAAACGCATGGCCGAAGACAAGGGCTGGAATGTCTACATTGACGATCGATCGGACCACATGGCCTGCCTGGGTGTCTGGGGACCAAATGCGCGCAAGACGATTCAGGCGATTGCTGACGATCCCGCCGCCTGGGACGAGGAAAACTTCCCGTTTGCCGCAACCCGGCAGCTCACTCTGAAAGGCATCCCGGTTGAGGCCTTCCGCATCTCCTACGTGGGCGAACAGGGCTGGGAGTTGCACGTGGCATTCAGCTTTGGGCTGTCGCTATGGGACCTGGTCTACGAACAGGGTGCGACACCGGTCGGAGTCGAAACCTATGCTAACAGTCGACGTATGGAAAAGAGCCTGCGTCTGCAAAACGCCGATCTGCTGACCGAATACAACCTTTACGAAGCAGGTCTGGCGCGCCCTAAAGTAAAGGAAGCCGATTTCTACGGTAGGGCGCCCTACCTCGAGCAACGCGAGCTCAAACACCAGGCAGCCTACCTGTGCACACTGTCGATGACGGACAATAAGGACTCAAATGGCATCGCACGCTATCCGGTTGGCTCCTGCCCGCTTATGATTCCTGAAACAGGCGAGGTGCCAATTGATTCGAAAGGCCGACGCTCATACCTGACCAGCATCGCCTATGGTCCGAGCATCGGCAAAAATATCGGGCTGGGTTACCTGCCCTTTGAGTATTGCCAGGAAGGCCGTGAGTTGATCACGGAATATCTTGGCGAACAATTTCCGATGAAGGTCGAGGCGGTGGGTTACAAGCCGCTATATGATCCGGAGAATAAGTTGCCGCGGAGCTGAGAAAAAACCGTCATTCCGGCCCCCGAGCCGGAATGACCGCCAGGGATGGTGGAAATGCGACAGGGGCTGTTGGAACAGCCCTAGCCTATTGTAAGGAGGCACCTGGAAGAAGAACCTGGGAGACAATATCTCCTATATCGGTGAGCAGGGCTAGCCAGCCCAACGCCATAAAGCTATCTAAAGTTAATTTTAGCCAGCTAGATTGTTAACCCGCTCGCCCCAGTATTCGATCGAGCATACGGTCGCTCATCATCCGTTTTAACCAGGCAAATAGGTAAGTGGGAAAAGTAACCGGATAACGAATCTTTGGCCGCTTACTTTCCAGCGCGTGCACCACGCGTTTGAGTACGGCCTCCGGGGGCAGCGTAAATGGCTGTACTTTTCCGCTGGCTTCAAAACGCTCAATCATTTTTTGGTAACGTTCGCGATAAACACTGTTATCGATCACTATATGTTGTTGAAAGGCCCGATAAGCATTTGATCGAAATTCGCTCTCTATCGGACCGGGCTCAATCAAACTGACATGAATATTCGTTCCGGCAAGCTCCAGTCGCATGGTGTCACTGAACCCCTCAATGGCGAATTTGCTGGCGTTGTATGCACCACGCATCGACATTGTCACAAAACCGAGAACTGAACTGTTTTGAATAATGCGACCATAGCCTTGTGCACGCATCACCGGAATAACAAGATTGGTCAATTCCATCCAGCCGAATACATTCGTTTCAAATTGTTGGCGTATCGCCTCGCGACTAAGGTCTTCACAGGCACCCGGTTGGCCATAAGCACCATTATTAAACAGGGCATATAATTGCCCATCAGTTTTATCTAGCACCTGCTCAACTGCAACTTTGATGCTCGCCGAGTCACAGTAGTCGAGCACCAGACACTCTATGCCTACCGTTTCAAACGCGGCACGATCACTCGGATTGCGGACGCTTGCGAATACACGGTAACCGCGCTGATGTAATCCATGTGCCACGCACTCACCGATACCAGTTGAGCAACCGGTGATTAATACATTTCGCTTATCTGTACTAACAGGGTGAGCCACGGTTACCTCGTTAAGATCATTAGCCTATGTCTCTACGACAATGCTCAAGGTTAATTGGTAAATAGATGGGGAGTATATCCATTAAATGTCTACTGAGTCTTAATAGGTATACTGTCCCGGGAATTCTCCAGGGTTTTTTAATGGGTCTGACTTTTCTTTATCGAATATCCCTTGGGTAACAACACAAAAAGTTTCCCTTGCTGCTTCATCAGACCCGCCATTTTTTCAGCTTCGTCTCCCCGGCCCCAAAAAACATCGGCGCGAACATGGCCTCTGATGGCGCCACCGGTATCCTGTGCCAACATGAGCTTGTTAAGCGGCGATTGATTTTCGTTCGGCAGTGTGGTCTGCAACCATACCGGTGCACCTAAGGGAATCACATTTCGATCTACAGCAATACTACGTCGTGGCGTCAGCGCTACGTTGAGAGATCCAAGCGGTCCGTTTGCCTGCCCATCCCTTAGTTCGAAAAATATATAACTCGGGTTCTTCGAGAGAACCTCGTTCAATCGGGTTGGGTTCGACTTTAACCAGTCCCTGATCGTAAATAGCGTGACTTCTTCTTTATGCAGCTCCCCCATATCAGTCAAAACTTTGCCAATGGATTTATAAGGGTGACCATTTTGCCCGGCGTAACCCACCGCTGTGGTAGAACCATCCGTGAGCTGTACTCGGCCAGAGCCCTGAACATGCAGGAAAAACACGTCCACTAAACTGTTCACCCACAAAATCTCTGTACCCTGAAGTAAGTCCTGATCGCCATCCAGTTGTGCGCGATCGTAGTAAGGTACTACTCTGTTTCCGTCCAGCTTTCCACGCAAACGCATGCTCTTTAGTCCAGGATAAATACCGCCAAGATCAACAATCAGTAAATCCTTTGGAACACCATATAGTGGATATCGAAATTCTTCAGACCGTTCCCAACTACCTTTTAACAAAGGCTCATAGTAGCCTGTGATCAATCCCTCGGTTACACCCTCCTCTGCGTAGACTGGCCGAACGTCGAAATTTGATTCAAAGAATTCCCTGACTTCAGCATCGCTCAGGTTTCCGCTATTCCTGGCGAGATGACAGACTTCCTGCCATTGTTGGTGCCTGAGTTTTTGGCAGCTCTTTAGAAATCCGTCCCACACTTCACTTTGATTGTCCGATGCCCAATTCTGAAGACTTGACCATTCAATCGGGCCACCTATTCCTGGCGGTCGCGTTGTACACGCGCTCACCATTAATGTACAGAATACGAAAATTGACAGGGATTTAGGCATGGTGAAATTGTACCTTTGTTACCAGGATGATGGCGGTTTTGTTTTGCAATCGAAGCATAGTATGTTACTTGATATGCAAATTGGGTGTCAGAGAGCAATTGTTTCTAATATTAGAGAAAATTCCTCTCTGACACCTAATAATATTAATGCCCGTGCAAAACTTGAGCGATTAGCACGGCGCGCCGATTCCCTTTATTATCGCTGCCTTCCAATGTAGGCACTCACATGCACTAGACAATGAATCAACTACTCGACAACATCACCTGGTTCACCCTCACCGGCCCGCATGCCGTGTACGCCTCCGGCACGAAGGATGCGCGACGGTACGCCGCCGGCTTTTCGCCCATCGTCGGGTTTGCCGACCCCGCGCGCCCCGACTTCGCCGTGCTGGCCCCCTATTGTCAACCCGATGAGCACCTCTACTGCCCGGACTGGACAGGCGAAGCGCCTGCAGACTGGCAAATTCATGACGAAAAATCCCTGTTCAGGATGGTCTGGGAGGAAGCCATGCCCGAGGCCGACGAGTTTCCTGACGCGATCAGGCTCGGCCCACAGCATGCTGCCCAAGCGCTTAAGCTGGCGCAGCTGACCAATCCCGGTCCTTTCGGGCCGAGAACCATTGAGCTGGGCGAATACTTCGGCTGGTTCGAAGACGGACGGCTGGCGGCGATGGCCGGTGAACGCATGCACGCGGGCACGCTGCGCGAGGTCAGTGGTATTTGTACCCACCCCGATTTCCGCGGTCGCGGGCTTGCGCGTCGATTGACCTTAAAACTGATCCGCCGGGAAATGCAGCGCAACGAAACTCCCTTTCTTCACGTCATGGGCGACAACCCGAGCGCGCGTCGGCTCTACCGGAAAATGGGGTTTCGCGACTACTGCGAGACAACGCTGCGCGTGATCTCACCGTGCTGATGCTGGAATTCCCGGCTGACTGGCTGGCGTTTCAGTCGCAGGCAGGCGCTGCTGTAGCGGATTCGAATAAATAAATCTGTCCTAGTGGTCGAACAACTAATTTTACCTGCGTTTGCTGCCGCCGGATATCAAAACATTGACAGTCCCGAAATCTGTGGCATGCTCCACACTATCCGTAACAACATAAAGGGGGTGATCTAGTGTCTACAGAGATATTGGAGAAAGGTGTCAAAACGTTCGGAGATACCGAGGTTTAAAAGAAGGCTGAAAGACCTGCAGGCTTTTGGCCAGGCCCGGTTTAACCGATGCCCTTGACAGTCTTTCTCCCAGGTAACTCGAAGGGCCACCGGAAACGGTGGCCCTTTTTTATTCCCATTTTAGAGGCGCTTTTAGTCACTCGGAATAAGGGGACGTTAACCTTTATGATTGCGCCAAAAAAGGAAAGTCCCTAATATCATTGAGAGCCGGTTTCATTCTCCCAGGTTTCCGCTCGCAGCAGTGGACAACCCACTTTTGCGCCGCATTTCACGATAGATCGTAAAAATAGCCGCAGCAACGACGATAACCGCACCGACCCAGGTCGACATACCGGGTAACTGATCGAATATCAGGAAACCAAACAAGGTGGCCCATAGCAGGCGCACATAGTCCAGCGATGCCAGTAGCGACGCTTCCCCGTGTTTATAGGCGAAGATGTTGCACTTTTGCCCAAAGTAGGAAACCACCGCTACCGCGGTGAGCAGGAGCCATTCCGATGCAGTCGCTTGCTGCCAGAAATATATCCCGGGTATTATCATAACTAGGCCGACACCCAGGGCCCCATAGGTCATAATCGTATCCGTGCTGTCGCTGCGCGACAACAAGCGCAGCAATATCATCACGGCAGCGGCACCCGCAGCGCCTGCCAGTGAAGCCAGACCATATATGGAAAAATTATCGGTGCCGGGTTGCAGCATGATCATCACACCGACGAATCCGATCAATACTGCGCTCCAGCGATACACGCCGACGGTTTCAGCGAGAAAAAGCACTGCGAAAACTGTGACGAAAAAGCTTTTGGCAAAGAAGATTGCGGTGGCGTCGGCCAATGGCATATGAATGATTGCGGTAAATCCAAAGAGCATCGCCACCAGCGCGCAAAGGACGCGGATCAGCTGCAATCCGGGACGCGTCGTACGCAGCGAACCGGGGAAGTTCCGCAGTATCGCCGGTGCTACCATGATGACCATGCCTATTTGACGTACCAGCAATATCTGCGTGATATGCAGGCGCTGCCCGAGGAGCTTGATCATCAAGGCCATTAGAGAAAACACAAACGAGGCCAGTATCAGTAATACGATACCCTTTAGGTTATCGGGCAGACGATGGAACCAGTTCAAGCCATACAGCCGTGTGCGAGGTTAGAGGCGGTGACGATGACCTTTCCGATGAGAAAGAGGATCGCCGATCCGGACGGATAGGCGGCATTGTCTCCAATCCCGGCTCGAAGCGCAAAAAAAACACCGGAATCAATCCATCGGGTTTTGTGTGGCATCCATAAGAGTCAATATAGTCAGTATCGAATGATATTCGAAAATCGACAAATTGCAGGTTTCTCAATTCAACTTCTAGGAGCCAGCGATAGATCTCGGCATACTAGGTTGTTTTTATCGTTAGTTTACTATTATCCTAACCGGCCTGCCGCCTACATTTCCCTGGCGACTGATGATAAAACTGTTTAAACGTACGCGAAAATGCCGGAAGCGAATTAAACCCGGTCCGAATTGCGATTTCCCGCATGCGAAGGCGCGTGTCGACCACCATGCGGCGGGCGATTTGCAGGCGCAAACGCCGGTAATAGGCAGCCGGTGTCAGCTTGAGTGTCTGTCGGTATAAATACTCGAGCATACGCACCGACAGTTCTACCTGTGCGGCTACCTGAGATATGCTCAATGGATCGTCTATATGTTGCTCCATGACCTGGATCGCCGCCGCGACCCGCGGCTCGTTGGTTTCCAGCATTCCGAGAGAGACCAGGGGCTGCATATCGGTCGCGCTCCGCGCGCTGTCGTAAATGAACGTACTGGCCACTTCCATTGCCAGCGGGTAGCCGAAACGAGCGCGAATCAGGTAAAGCATGAAATCGAAAGTGGGAGAGGCGCCGCCGGTTGTAAATAAATTGCCGTCGATCACAAAACGATCCGGTTTCAGATTGATCATTGGAAAATGCACACTAAATTCCTCAAAGTCTTCACGATGAGTAGTCGCTGATCGATTTTCCAGTAGCCCACATCGCGCCAGAATCCAGCTCCCGGCTTCTATCCCGCCAATCGCTGAATAATTGCGCGCCAGGCGTTTAATCAGTTTTAGGTGGACCGGACCGGCATGTTGTTGCTGATTGAAACTCGCGATCACGATCAGAGCATCGCCTCGACAGTCGATTTTGAGTCTTGAGTCGGGTTCCACCTTCAGGCCGCAGGTCAGGCGCGCCACCCGGCCATTGAGTGTCACAGTTTCCCACTCGAACAATGCCTTTCCGCCAATTCGATTAGCCGCGCGCATCGTGTCGAGCACCGAGGCCAGCGACATCATCGACGAGTCGGGCAATACTAGTAGCGTCACTCGCAGTTTTTCGTCACTTGACGTGAAAATACTCATTGCGTAAATTGTTAAATATTTTGCGTTAAAAAGCAATCAATCTACCTCTTTCCATGACAAGATCGGTTTCCTATACCGGAGGCTTCTGATGCCATTAACACCCAATCTAAATCCATTTATCACCTGTGCGGTGACCGGTTCCGGGAGCTCGCAGGACCGCTCGCCGCACGTACCCCGCTCACCCGAGCAGATCGCAATCAGTGCGATTGACGCGGCCAAAGCTGGCGCGGCAGTGGTGCATTGCCACGTGCGCGACCCCGAAACTGGGGTACCCAACCGGCGCACTGATTTGTTTCGCGAAGTAGTCGAGCGCATACGCGATTCGGACACCGATGTCGTGGTTAATCTTACCGCCGGCATGGGCGGTGATATGGTGTTTGGAGACCCGGAATCCCCGCTGCCGCTTAACGACGCCGGCACCGATATGGCTGGCGCAACCGAACGCGTGGTGCACGTGAAAGAATGTCTGCCCGAAATTTGCACGCTCGACTGCGGCACAATGAACTTCGCCGAGGCCGATTATGTGATGACCAACACGCCCGGCATGCTGCGCGCGATGGGGCAGATGATGACCGGCCTCGGCGTTCGCCCCGAAATCGAAGTGTTCGAAACCGGGCATCTCTGGTTCGCCAAACAACTGGTTGACGAGGGTATTATCGAAGACCCGGTGATGATCCAGATGTGCATGGGAATTCCCTGGGGCGCACCCGACGATCTCAATACTTTCATGGCGATGGTGAATAACACGCCCCCGCACTGGACCTTTTCGGCGTTTTCTATCGGCCGCAATGAAATGCCGTATACAGCGGCCGCGGTACTCGCCGGCGGTAATGTCCGCGTCGGTCTCGAAGACAACCTGTGGCTGAAAAAAGGTGAACTCGCGACCAACGCCCAGCTGGTCGAAAAAGCAGCCACCATCGTCACCAACATGGGTGCGACACTGATGACTCCAGCCGAGGTACGCGAAAAACTGAAGCTGCAAAAACGCGCACCGCAAGATATATAATCGGGGACCGAAATGGCCATAATTAAACAGGCCGCTATTATCGGCGGCGGCGTCATCGGGGCTGGCTGGATTGCGCGCCTGATCGAAAACGGCATCGACGTCACGGTGTATGACCCGGCCGACGACGCCGCGCAAAAGGTAGACGCGGTGCTCGCCAACAGCCGCTTTGCCTATGCCAAAATAACTGATGCTCCCCGCTGCGTGGAAGGCAAGGTTGAATTTTGCGACAGTATTGCCACCGCGGTAGACGGTGCCGAGCTGATTGTCGAATCGGTCCCGGAACGACTCGACATCAAGCAAGCGGTATACGCCGAGATCGAGGCGGCTGGGGCTACTGACGCGATAATAGCGTCGTCGACCTCATACATCATGCCATCCGACTTGCAGGCGAAGATGGACTCCCCCGGGCGCCTACTCGTCGGACACCCGTTCAACCCGGTTTACCTGCTGCCGCTGGTGGAGCTGGTCGGCGGTGAGAAAACCTCGCCGGACACGATCGAACGCGCAGGTGAAATATATACCTCGCTGGGCATGCAGCCGCTCAAGGTCAGGAGGGAAATCGAGGGCTTTATCGCCGATCGCCTGCTCGAAGCGATCTGGCGCGAATGCCTGTGGCTAGTCAAGGATGGTATCGCGACGACGCAGGATATCGATGATGCGATGCGTTACGGTTTCGGCCTGCGTTTCGCGCAAATGGGTATCTTCGATACCTACCGGGTTGCCGGCGGCGAAGCTGGTATGCGCCACTTCATGGCGCAGTTCGGGCCCTGCCTGAAATGGCCGGTAACCAAGTTTATGAACGTGCCGGATTTAACCGACGAGCTGGTCGACCTGATCGCCGGCCAGTCCGACGAGCAATCCGGCCATATGACGATCCGCGAAATGGAACGCATTCGCGACGACAACCTGATCGCCATTATTCAAGGGCTCAGGGGCAATAACTGGGGAGCAGGCAAAACCCTGGCGCAGCACGAAGTGCGGCTGACCGCAGCCGCTAACGATCCCAACTAAACGCGGAGAATCAGCATGCATTTCGGATTAAGTTTTGAACAGGAAATGATTGTCGACACGGTGCGGGAATTTGTCGAAAAAGAAATCTATCCGCACGAGGCCGAAATAGAAAAAACGGGCGAGGTGCTGCTTGAGCTCGGCCACGAGATTCGCGATAAGTGCATCGAGGCGGGTTATTTCGCCGCCAATATCGCCGAGGAATTTGGCGGTGGTGGACTCGGCCATCTCGACTTCACGCTGCTCGAGCGCGAACTGGGTCGTGCCTGCAATGCTCTCGCGGTATTCTTCGGCCGGCCCTCGGGTATCCTGATGGCCTGTAACAAGGAACAGCAGGAGAAATACCTGATCCCGGCTGTGAAGGGTGAGAAATTCGATGCGCTGGCAATGACCGAACCCGAGGCCGGCTCCGATGTGCGCGGTATGAAATGCAGCGCCAAACTCGACGGCGGCGACTGGGTCGTAAACGGCAGCAAGCATTTTATCAGCCATGCCAATATCGCCGACTTCGTCATTGTATTTATCGCCACCGGCGAGGAACAATCGGCGCGCGGTCCGCGCAAGAAGATCACCTGTTTCCTGGTAGACCGCGGTACCCCCGGTTTCGAAATTCGGCCCGGTTACAATTCGGTCAGCCACAGGGGTTACAAAAACTGTATTCTTAATTTCGATAACTGTCGTCTGCCCGAATCCCAGATCCTCGGTGAACTGCACCATGGATTCGATATCGCCAATGAATGGCTATACGCGACCCGCCTGACGGTCGCCGCCACCAGTGTCGGGCGCGCACGACGCGCGTTTGAAATCGCCCTGCCCTATACCGCCGAGCGCAAACAGTTCGGCCAGACCATCGGCAAGTTCCAGGGCGTGTCTTTCAAGCTCGCCGATATGATTACCGAGATCGACGCGGCCGACTGGCTGACCCTGTCTGCGGCCTGGCGCCTCGACCAGGGTATGGACGCCAATCGGGAAATCGCCAGCGCCAAGCTCTACGCCACCGAAATGCTCGCACGGGTCACCGACGAGGCGATTCAGATCTTCGGTGGCATGGGCCTGATGGACGAAATGCCGCTTGAGCGCTTCTGGCGCGACGCACGGGTCGAGCGTATCTGGGACGGTACTTCCGAAATCCAGCGCCATATAATTTCGCGCGAACTGTTGCGCCCGCTCGGTGGCTGAAGCCTACTGATGTCCGGTCTCGAACGCCTGTTACGACCCAGATCAATTGCCGCGATTGGCGGCCTGGCGGCCAGCCGAGTCGTCGAGCAATGCCAGTTAATGGGGTTCAAAGGTGATATCTGGCCAGTTCACCCGACTAAAAAGGAAGTCGGTGGACTTCCCGCATTTGCCTCGGTGGAAGTATTACCCGGCAGCCCGGATGCCGCGTTTATCGGTGTCAACCGACACCGGACTATCGACGTCGTTAAATCGCTGCGTGAAATCGACGCCGGCGGTGCGGTGTGCTACGCCGCGGGGTTTCAAGAATCCGACCAAACCGGCGGCGAGTTACAGCGCGCGCTGATCGAAGTTGCCGGCAACATGCCGGTGATCGGCCCTAATTGCTATGGTTTGATCAACTACGCCGACGGCGCACTGTTGTGGCCCGACCAGCAGGGCGGTCGTAGACTCGATCCTGATAAAACCGGTGTCGCGATCATCGCACAATCCTCCAATATCGCAGTCAATTTCACGATGCAGCGTCGGGGGCTGCCACTCGCCTATGTGCTTACCGTGGGTAACCAGGCCCAGGTCGGCATGTCGGCGCTGGCATCGACCATACTCGACGACCCACGCGTGACCACACTCGGGCTATATATAGAGGGTTTTGACTCCATCGTCGGCATGCAGGCGCTGGCGATGAAGGCGCGCGCGCTCGGCAAACCAGTGGTCGTATTCAAGGTCGGTAAAAGCGAGCAGGCAAAGGCGACATCCCTGTCGCATACTGCTTCGCTGGCGGGTTCACGGGTAGCCTCCGAGGCTTTTCTGGCCCGCAACGGATTTGGCCAGGCGCACTCGATTCCGTCCTTCCTGGAATCGCTGAAATTGCTCCATGTCGCCGGCACACTCGATGGTTACCGGCTTTCGTCGATGAGCTGTTCCGGGGGCGAGGCGAGTATTATGGCCGACGCGGCGGACGGCAAAAAAGTTTATTTTCCGCCGCTGGATGAAAAGCAGAGAGAACCGGTCGAGGCCGCACTGGGAGACCTGGTGGCTGTCGCCAACCCGCTCGACTACCACACCTACTGCTGGGCAGATGACGAAGTCATGACCGCTGCTTTCAGTGGCATGACCGCCAATGGTTACGACCTGAATTTCCTCATTGTCGACTTCCCGCATCCCGAGCGCTGCGACGATTCCGAATGGCAGATTGCAGTCGCATCGTTCGAAACCGCCCTGAAGACCAACCAGGCAAAAGGCGCTTTCGTGGTATCGATGGCAGAGAATATATCTGAAGATTTTACCGAAACATTTATGCAAAAAGGTATTGTCAGCCTGTACGGCTTCGATGAAGCCCTGCAGGCAGCCGAAATAGCGGCGGACATCGGTGCGGCCTGGCGCAGGCCCGAAGCCGAACCGTTATTGCAACTGAACCATTCGGACAGCGGACAAGTTACCCTCGACGAGGCGGATGCGAAGCAAATGCTGGCGAAGTTCCAGGTACCGATTCCCGCCGGAGAGCGCGTCGGCTCAGTTCAAGAGGCAGTAGACAGGGCCGATGAAATGGGTTATCCACTGGTTCTAAAGACCCTCGGAATCGCCCACAAGACCGAATGCATTGCGGTGCACCTGAATCTGAAAACATCCGACGAAGTCGCGACCGCGGCAGCGAGGCTGTTGAAACTGAGTGACCAGCTATATGTCGAAACAATGCTCGAATCTGTCGTTGCCGAGCTGATCGTCGGTGTCACGCGCGATGATCAGTTCGGCCTGTTACTGATCATCGGCAGCGGGGGTATTTTGGTCGAGATCATGCAGGATAGCCGAACATTGCTAGTCCCGGCCAGTCGCAGCGATATCGAAACCGCGCTCGCCGGGTTAAAATCTGCAGTCTTGTTCGACAGCTACCGTGGCAACAAGAAGGCCGATATTCGCGCAGCAGTGGACGCGATACTGGCAATACAGCAATTTGCAATCGCCGAGTCCGAAAAACTACTCGAACTCGACGTCAACCCGTTATTATTATGCGCAGAGGGCGAAGGCGTATTCGCTGCCGACGCGCTCATCGTTTTACAGGAGGAACAATCCAATGTCTGATGTGGTAAAAACAAAACGCGTGGGTGGCATACTCGAAGTCACGCTCGACCGCCCCAAGGCGAACGCCATCGACCTGCCGACCAGCCGCATCATGGGCGAGACCTTCAGGGAGTTTCGCGACAACCCGGATTTGCGCGTGGCGATAGTCAGCACCGCCGGTGACAAGTTTTTTTCCGCCGGCTGGGACCTGAAGGCAGCAGCCGATGGTGACGCGGTTGATGCCGACTATGGAGTCGGCGGTTTTGCCGGCCTGCAGGAATTACGCGATCTGAACAAGCCGGTGATCGCCGCGGTAAACGGCATGGCAGTCGGCGGCGGCTTCGAACTCGCACTATCGACCGACCTGATCTATACCTCGGACCATTCGAGTTTCGCGCTGCCCGAGATCAGGGCCGGAACGCTCGCCGATGCCGCCACGCTTAAACTGCCGAAACGCATTCCCTACCACGTGGCGATGGAAATGCTGTATACCGGACGCTGGATGGATGTCGAGGAAGCGCATCGCTGGGGGCTGGTCAACGAGGTACTGCCCGCCGACAAGCTGATGGATCGGGTCTGGGAAGTCGCCGAACAACTCGAAGCCGGCCCGCCACTAGTATTCGCCTCGATTAAAGAGGTCGCACGCGAGGCCGAGGGAATGAAATTCCAGGATGCGCTGAATCGGATCACCAAACGCCAGTTCCCAACGGTCGACATCCTCTACGGCAGCGAGGACGGCCTCGAAGGATTCAAGGCCTTCGCCGAGAAACGCGACCCGATCTGGAAAGGTAGGTAATACGCAAGTTGGGTGTATTAAGGACTTCCGTCGATTTATCCGACCCAGGCACATCCCTGTGCTCGTGCTGTACCACAATTTCCGACTAAAATAACCACATTTCCTGTACTTTTCCTTCAACTCATTCGATCGAGATCGTATACACGATCTCGGCGGGGCCACAGCTACCGGCGGTTTGGGTTAGCGCAAGCGTTTCTGTGGTAAACCCGTTTTGTGCTAGATCCTCGAATTGAATCGCCTTGAAAAACTTCGATTTGCAATCATAATTCAGCAGCGCCCCCGTATCACAGCTGTTGACGTCATTCACGTTACCATTCAGAATAAATCCCTGGCCGGCGCTCAAACTGAAGGTGCGCTCACCGAGCACTGAGCTGTCCAAAAATGTCGTACCCCCGCCTAGATTTCTGATACGACCAAGACCCGATGAGGGGAATGCCAAACATGGCGACCATGGGAAAAATGTAGCAAATTGTTCGTCACTCACCTCAAAACCCGGGAATTCCCCGTCGGTTGCAACATGGAAATCCCACTCAAGATCATAAAGACCGATGCCGGCACCATTAAGCTGCAACTGTTGGAAGCGCACCGTGACCTGTAAATCGGGTACCAACGGATCGGTGGGGGGTGTAGCATTTATTTCCCGAAAGTCGGTCCTGCCATCGTCATCGGTATCCGGATCGCTGGCATCGGTGATAATATTTTCAATTCCCCCATTTCGCTCGTCAAAGTCGTTGCGTAAATCGGCGTCGGTATCAGGGTCTAACGGGTTGGATGTGATCCGACGCGCCTGTGCTTCACCGGGGACAAACAGGCTGTATTCCTGCATTTCCTCTGAATCTGACAGGCCGTCGCCGTCGGTGTCGAAAAGCCTGGGATCGGTTCCGTGTTGCGCAGATCTCGAGCCATCCACAAAAAATCTCGGGAATTGCTGTTCGAACCCGAAGTAGCGTTCGAATTCCGCGTATTCGTTGAAATCCGTCAAACCATCACCATCGGTGTCGGTCTCGTTGGGATGCGTGCGCTCATCGCGTTCTATCAGGTCAGGCAACCCGTCAAAATCAGAGTCCGGCAGTGATGGGTTCGATAACACGTTGAAGGTCTGGGTAACGCCGCCTTGCACGGTTCTGGCTACAAACCAGCCGAGTTCAGCCTCCTCTCCATCGGTGAGACCATCCTGATCGGAGTCGCGAAATTCCTGCCCATCCGACGGGTCCGTTGGATCGCCGCCCTGGGCGATTTCCCGGCCATCGGCGACCAGGTCGCTATCGGTATCACGCCGCAGTGGATCGGTGAAAACATCGGTACCTTCCCGATAATAGTCGTCCAACTGTTCGATACCCGAAAATAAAACCTCCCCCAGAGACCCGATACCATTGCACCCAGCCTCGTCTACCAGGTCGACCGGGCGATCAACACAAGAATCGATAATACCGTTAGGACCCGGCAGAATAACAATTCCGCCAGGCTGCACCGGGTTACCAAATGACGCGACCTGAATATCGTCTCCTCTCGCCCGGGTTTCAGCGAAGCTCGGTACTATTACGTCGCTTCCCAGCGTGGGGGTGTCAAGTATACGATTGAAACCCGGCGCCACCACAATTGTAAATAAAGGGTAAACATCATCTAACGAACCGCCGAGCCCATACCATGGGGGGATTATCTGGATATCGTCGCCGAGTGCCTGCGTGAATACAATCCCAGTCGGTGCGATCCCATTCTGCCCGACCCCGATCGTACCGGGACCGTTACGTACGCTAACGCCGACGGTCTGGCCGTTGAGTTCGGCAAAATCGCCCAGGCCATCAAAATCCGTATCGCCCAGGCCCGGGTCAGATGCGGGTGGAATACTGTTCAGGGATTCGTACAGGTCATCCCCAAGCAAATCCGTCGAGATGCCAGCGACGCTGCCCGCCCCGACTATCGGCGTGGAATAGCTCAGGCCGGTTACTCCCTGCGTAATCAGTTGCTCGTCGCCAGCGTCCGCGATGCTGTCAGCAATTCCGTTTGGCCCGGCAATGATTGCCACCGCGTCGCCAATCAAGACCGGGGTCGACTGGAAGGCACAGAGTCCGTCAATTCGTGGGTCGGCAGGACTACAAAACCTTCGTAAGTCCTGTTCCACTGGATCCAGAAGACCGTCTCCGTCAGAGTCCCGCAGTCTCGGGCTGGAGAATACCTGGCGTAGTGGCCCACCGTCCGCGGTCACTTTCCAGCCGATACGGATTTCGGCAAAATCGCCGATCCCGTCGCGGTCAGTGTCGCTGGAATCCGGGATTGTGTCTGGCCCCTGCGTTCCCTGGGTAGAAGGGTCGTTCTCGTCGAAAAATTCGCCGAAAGCCGCATTGTCAAAGACATCGGCACGGCTGTCAGTGGACCCGGAGAGATATTCCTCGCGCGCAAATATACCGTCTTCATCGAGATCCTGAACGAATGCCAGGAATAGATCCGTACCCGGTTTCAGGGTTACCTCACCGAAGTCGGCTCCGGCGGGGACCTGGCTGTTGGTGAAAGCGACCCAGACCCGGTTGAGGTCGCCATTTCGGTGTCCGCCAAAACGCACCAGTATCTCCGGTCCCGAGCAGGCGCAGTCAATGTCGCTGACGCTACAAATGTTACCGGCGTTGGTTGATATTGCGTTACAGGTGAGGCTGGTCTCGTATCCATTGGTGACCTCCGCCACATCGTCAACCCCACCGGGGATGGAATCGAGGATACCGTCCTGGCCCGCAGACACCACAACCGTGCCCACACCGAGGCCGGTGGTACCAAACGGAACCAGTTGCACGTCGTCTCCATCGGCGATGCTTTCCGCTGTCCGGTTGGGTCCAGCAACGATACCGTCCACCTGGGTAAACACCTCGTCATCCCCAACTGGGCCAGAACTGAGCACACCATCCGGGCCAGCTGATACCACGACAGCGTCGGTATTAACATCGATGGTGCCAACAGGGATCAATTGTATATCGTCACCCTGGACAGCGCTTTCCGCAATCCCGTTCGCTCCGGCAATTATGCGTAACTCCCGGGTTGCATTCTTGGTCAGTCCAAGGATATCCTGCAACGCAAAGTCTAGTGGTATACCCTTGGGTGACCCGTCCGCATTGAACCCACCGACAAAATCGCTACCAGGCGGCAACCCGAGAAGGTCGAGTCGGTTGGGAGAAATAAAATCATTAACATCGGGCTGCAGCGCGGTGGCCACCAGGCTTCGCTGCGCCTCGCCGTCGCCAAAGTCAACGATGATGCCAGCGGTTCGATCACGCGCGGCCTGGTTGGCAAATGAAATGACCCGACCAAGCTCGTCGGTCATGTCGAAGTTGGCTACCTTGAAAATGAGCCCGCCTGGTGCAGCCATCAACTGTTCCACCAGGGCCGGGAACACGTCGCGACTGGAAAACAGGATCGGACCGCGTTCCGGGGTAAATGGCCCAAGGTTGAACACAGCCGGGGTACCGGTGATCAGGGTACTGTTTGGAATAAGTGTTGCCACCGGTACGAAACGGCCGGTCGACTGGCGGTCGCGCTGCAGCACCGTTACCTCCAGGTTGCTGATCGCGAAAGCGATATCCCCGGTGTTCCTGATGATCAGGTCCACGTCGATGCTCGCGCCGAACACCTCGCGCGTTACCGTGCTGGTGGTGTTGAATTCATTGACCTTGCGCAGCGATTGTTCATGCACACGCTGGGACTCGATGGCAGATTCTCGACTCGTGGTTTTTGTTTCCGAGTCGGTGTGCTGGAAGCTGCCTTCGATATTAAGGAATGCTCCACCCAGGAAAGTGGTCCCGCGCCCGCCTTTGCCCTCGAAGCCGGTTTCCAGGCGACCACCGGTCACGTGTTGAGTAACGTCGGTATCACTGTTGGCGAAGGTTTCGTTCTCACTTAGCGACAGGGTCGAAGTGGAATTAGATTCGACCGTGACTGTCTCGCCCTGGGCATCTTCGAAGGTGAAACGCTCGTCGATTAGCAGTCGCACTTCGCCAACGCTTATCCCGGCGCGCGGTAAATCGGCGACGCGTGGGTCGCGGTTACTGGCCAGAATTTCATCGGTATCGTTGATCTGGTCGCCGTCGGTGTCAGCCAGCACCGGTGAGGTCCTGAAGGAATAGAATTCGAATCCATCCTGGGTGCCGTCGCCATCGGTGTCCTGGTGCGAGGGATCGCTGTAAATGATGTTCCATTCCTCGTTGTCGGTCAGAGTATCGCCGTCGGTGTCGGGTTGGCGTGGATCTATGCCGCCATGCTTTTCTTCGTTGTCGGTCACCCCTTCCCCGTCGGTGTCCCGAGCCGCTATATTCACTGCGTCATCCTGTGGCAGGTTGGGATCGCCCGGGTCACTGGTCACCCGCCAGGTCTCTGTGGTGCCATTACCGTAGGTGATGGTGACATCCCAGCCGATTAGTTCGGTGTGATCAGGCAACGTATCACCATCGGAATCGGCGACTGTGGCACCGCTTGGATCGGTACCGACGAATTCGGCACTGCTGGGGTCGATCAGGATAGTTGGTTCGGCGATCGGGTTGCCATCCAGGTCACGGATATTAGCTACCGTGAGCCGGTAACCGACGCTTGACTGTGAAAATGTGGATAACAGGACTGTCGAGTGATCTGCATTCGCAAACGCGGCATCCCAGACGGGTAATTGGGTCTCTGGCACCTGAGTCACGATGCTGTAGTGGACAGGATTTTCGGCGTCGCCATCTACCGGGTTTTCGACGAAGCCCTGCACAGGCTCACTGAACTGTACCAGCACTTCGGTATTGCTGATCGAAATTGCACTGACCACGGCCGGCGGCTCGTTATCGGCCGTATTGCCGACACCACTGTTACACAGGAATTCAGAGGAATTTATTTCGGATGGGTCCAGTATCCCGTTGCCGTTGTTATCCAGGCCGACATCAAAACGAACTCCACCAAGGGAGCATGATACACCGGCAGTGAATACTGTCTGTTCGACCAGCGCGGTAAGGCCATCGGCGCCGTTAACTCCGTTACAAATAGTTTCCGAGGTATCCACTTCAGCAGCGTCGAGCAAGCCATTGCCATTATCGTCAATACCCGAATCGACCTGGATACCGCCCGCAGCACACTCTGCGCCGGGCATGATCACCTTGGTGAGGGCCGCGGAGGAATTCTCGACATCGCCTCCCTCTCCTTCGCCTTCTTCTCCTCCTCCACCGCCACCACAGGCCGATAGAGACAAAACGAACAGCAACAACACTGGGCATGCCCAGCCGTTAAATGGTCGTTTATTCTGGGAATGAATTTCTATTGATAGTGGACGGCCATCGGGCGCACCGGGCGCCGATTCGAAAATCTTCATACATCGCTCCTCGTAACTGCTGATGCAGCTGTTTTATTATCAACCAGGTTTAACCTGGCTTATATTTATAAATTATATGCGAGGGTGATGTATCTGGAGCAAACCAGGTTCGCAATACAAATGCGATTTCAACCCGGAAATTTGACTTCGCCCAGCGACATTCCCCGCCGCGCCCTTAATTTAAAGTTAAGGCGCACCCTGGGTCGACTCAAGAAGCCTATCAGTCCGTTTTTGGACCCTGAGAACAAAGGTTTTACCCGTTTCTATACATCGCGGGCCTTCCGGGCCAATCCATCAGTAAGAACCACAATATTCAATTATTAGTTAAAGTCAAGAGTAAGGACAGTGATGAAAAGTGCCAGCAAGCATTATTTTGCGACGGTTGACATCCGTTACGGCGGTGAGGATGGGCTCGAATTCTTTAGGGCTTTTGTTGAAAAATACGATCTGACCTGGAAAGGAAAGTGAAATTCATTCGGGAATCCGGGTCGGACTCTTTTTGAGCAATACTACAAGACTTTCCGGGGGTTTGAATCCAGCGTAATATAACGCACTTTATTTTTTCACTATTCGACCGATATCGTATGAATCAACTTTTACCCCTGTGGCAGCCGTCGCAGGAACTCATTGATAACGCCAATATGACTCGTTTCATCGCCGGGGTAAACAGCCGGTACGATCGTTCATTTGCTGACTACGATGAACTGTACCAGTGGTCAATCGACGAGAAAGAAAACTTCTGGTCGGCGCTGTGGGATTTCTGCGAAGTGATCGGCGACAAGGGTAAGCGGGTATTGATCGATGGCGACGACATCGAGAAGGCGCAGTGGTTTCCCGATGCAACGCTCAACTTCGCGGAGAATTTGCTGCGCAATAAAAGTGACGAGGTAGCGATTTATTTTCGCGCCGAAGACCAGGTCGAATATAGCCTCACTTACCGGGAGCTATACGAACAGGTCGCGAGCGTCGCGCAATGGCTGGGCGACAATGGGCTCGAGGCCGGTGACCGGGTCGCCGCCTTTATGCCCAACATACCGGAAACCGTGGTGGCGATGCTCGCTGCTACCAGCCTCGGTGCGATCTGGACCTCGACCTCGCCCGACTTCGGTGAAGAAAGTGTGATCGACCGCTTCGGTCAAACCGAGCCGCGCTTTTTGTTTTGTAGCGACGGCTATTTTTATAACGGTAAGACACTCGATTTGGCCGCCAAGGTAAAGGCCATCACTCGTGCCCTGCCGAGCGTGG